>OHLI01001062.1_pt1 | contig 11856 bp, 10 predicted proteins | sample 1569051 | NCBI WGS metagenome assembly OHLI01 (sample SAMEA3879561, study PRJEB24766) | human gut metagenome | biome: human-associated habitat; feature: feces | place: USA | collected 1985/1987
TTTATTGAGCCAGTGGGAAATATGCTCCACGCTTGCCGACTGCTGGTTTGCCGGGATTGCTTTCTCTACCGGAATAACATGCATTCCGATTCCTGCTCCACCCAGCGGAACCATCGGTGTTACTTTCTCCAGTGGAAGTCTTGCCATCTGCTCAAAGAAATCTGCGATTTCGGTATGCTCTTCCACCTGCTCTTTGTTCATTACCATGAATTCTGCGCATCCCGGTACGAACATTGGAAGTACATACTGTTTGTGATGGTCTTCGTTCTCCCAGTTGTACTCAATGACTCCGATGACACTCATTTCTTCTAAGAGTTCTTCGGTCCGCTCTACACTCTTCTTACATTTCTTTGCTACTTCTGCTGCGGTAGCCGGTACTCTGACTTTCATTGCCAGTGCAACTTCTGCCATCTCATCCGTCACTACACTTGCCAAGCCCCAGTATTCCGGGTCATTTTCCGTAACTTTTACTCCGATTCGGTCTGTAATCTTCTGACCAAGTTTCAGAATCAATTCTCTTGGTTCTGCCATGTGCCCCTCCTTTGTATGATACCTGTATTGCTCCCCTCACAGGTTGTTTTTTGTCGTGATTCATTACAGTATTTGTATATATTATACAATATCCGGTTATTTTTATCAATAATTATCACACTTTTCACAATAGTTCTTCGCAAAAAAGAAACTGTGTCTTGTGAATTTTATACACAAAACACAGTTTCCTGTTTCTTTTGATTTTCTCACTGTTTGAAACTCATTTTCTAAAATCAGTTTCCAAAATTCTTATTTTCTATTAATCCAGTGGAATCAGTTTTTCTTTTCCACCCATATATGGCTGCAATGCCTTTGGAATATTTACGCTTCCGTCCGCATTGAGGTTGTTCTCTAAGAACGCAATCAGCATACGAGGTGGTGCAACTACAGTATTATTTAAGGTATGTGCGAAATATTTATTTCCATCCTTGCCTTTGACACGGATTTTCAGTCTTCTTGCCTGTGCATCGCCTAAGTTAGAGCAGCTTCCTACTTCGAAGTATTTCTTCTGACGTGGAGACCATGCTTCTACGTCACAGGATTTCACTTTCAAGTCTGCTAAGTCTCCGGAACAGCACTCAAGGGTACGTACCGGAATATCTAAGCTGCGGAACAAATCTACGGTATTCTTCCAGAGCTTGTCATACCACTCTTTGGACTCTTCCGGCTTACATACAACAATCATTTCCTGCTTCTCAAACTGGTGGATACGATATACACCACGTTCTTCAATACCATGTGCTCCTTTTTCTTTACGGAAACATGGAGAGTAGCTGGTCAGGGTATATGGAAGTTTTTCTTCATCATTGATGGTATCAATGAATTTACCAATCATGGAATGCTCAGAAGTGCCAATCAGATACAAATCCTCGCCTTCAATTTTATACATCATGGCATCCATTTCATCAAAACTCATAACACCGGTTACAACATTGCTCCGAATCATAAATGGTGGTACACAGTATGTGAATCCACGGTCAATCATGAAATCTCTTGCATAAGAAATAACTGCAGAATGTACTCTTGCAATGTCTCCCATCAGATAGTAGAAGCCATTTCCCGCAACTTTTCCTGCTGCGTCCAAATCAATACCATGGAAACGATCCATGATATCGGTATGATATGGGATTTCAAAATCCGGAACAACCGGCTCACCAAATTTTTCAATTTCTACGTTACAGGAATCATCTTTTCCAATCGGAACGGATGGGTCTATGATGTTTGGAATTGTCATCATAATCCTGGTAATCTTTTCCTGTAAATCTTTTTCCTGCTCTTCTAACTCTGCAAGGCGGGCTGCATCTTTGCTTACCTGCTCTTTTAATGCCATAGCTTCGTCTTTCTTGCCCTGTCCCATCAATGCACCAATCTGCTTGGAAATACTGTTACGGTTTGCACGTAATGCATCTGCCTCCTGCTGTGCACTTCTTGCCTGCTCATCTAACTCAATTACCTCGTCTACCAGTGGCAATTTGTGATCCTGGAATTTCTTCTTAATGTTTTCTTTTACGATGTCCGGATTTTCCCGTAAGAATTTTAAATCAATCATCTTTGTTCTCCTTCTTTGATATCATGTGCTTTTTTTGAAAATTTTATAGGATTGATTCGTAAGCATGCGGTTTTTCTCGCTACTCGCGTAAAAAATGCCTTCCATCCCATGCATTTTCATACATGGGACGAAAGGCTTATCTACCGTTCCGCGTTGCCACCCATTTTGCCGCATCTCTTTTTACGTCTTCTCTTTTTACGTCTTCTCTTCTTCGCCTGCGACCACTTCATTGCGTATCATAAGGGGTACGAACCCGTGGCTTTCACCACCAGCCTCCGAAAGTGGACCAATTGCTTCCTAATACCGGCTCACACCAGCCGCCGGCTCTCTGAATTATTCCGTCAATCTTAGCTTTCGTCAAACGCTGTTTTTACTCTGTTTCCTATTATAGCGCGGGGATTGGATTTACGCAAGGGGATTCTACAATCCTCTGATAATATTTAAGTAATCCTGGCGTTGGTCAACAACAGCATAGATTATAACTCTTTTATTTTCTTCATTTATCTTATAGAAAACCAGATTTTTTTCCAATATCAACACCCGATACCCTTGTCTTTTCAATACCAGATAATGCGGTTCTCCCCCCTTTAATGGATGAACTGCCAAATCAAGAATATTCTGTTCCAGTTCTTCTAATTTTTCCAGTGCAACCTTATTACCAAAATTTTCGGCTATATACAATACGATTTTTCTAATCTGCACATCTGCCATTTCTGTACGAACAACTTCATATTTCAATAATTCTATTCCTCCCCAAGCATTTGTCTTAAATCATCAAATGTTTCACGAACCGGTGCTACTCTACCATTCTTTACATCATCTTCCGCTTCTGTAAGAATTTCCAAAAGTTCTATTCTTGACTTCATTCTTTTATATTCCTCATACGAAAGAGAGACTGTATCACCACGACCATTTACTGTGATTATAACCGCTTCATTTTCTTCTCTGCATTGTTTTGAAATTTCACTATAATGATTTCTTAAATCTGCAGATGGTCGTATTGTTTCCTGTAATGCATGCATAAAAAACACCTCCGCCTATATTATAGTCACATCATATCATGATTTGACTATATTATCAAGTTTTCCATTCGTAAACCCATCGTAAACCATCGTAAAACCATAACACCCATAACAAAATTGATATGTACCCTCTTTACTGGACAACCAGTTCGGAAGGGATTTTTGTTACTTTTTACTATATCCATGTTCATTTCTGGAAAAAGAATGTGCCTTGGCACATTCACGGTCTAAGCGATTTTTCTTTTAACAAAATTTTTGCAGTTCTTTATATCTAAAATACTGTGTTGCTGAAAAATGTGATGAATGTATGGTTAGTCGATAACTGTTGCATCTCTATCCCACAAAAACTCTCTATGTCCATTCCAATCAACCCCATAAAAGGTAGCCGCCTCTGTATCATTTTCAAAAACTTCTAATACATCAAACTCTGTTCCATTTTCCACCAAAAAGTATTCACTATATACTTCACTGCTTGGCTGGTCTGTTAAATATGCTCCATTTTCACTTGTAACCTTCACCCGAAACAGCACCGGCTCCTCTGTTTCTGTCTCCGTCACAGCCTCGGTCTCTGTCATGCTCTCATTTTCTGCCTTTGCCTCCGTTGCCGTCTCGCTCTCTGTCTCAGTTGTGACAACTGCTTCGGTCACTTCTGTGGCAGCTGAATTTGCCTGCTCCTTCGTGCTGCCACAGGCTGTAACTGATATTGCCATAAGTATCGTTAATACTCCTGTCATAACTTTTTCCGCTATTGCTGTTGAAATCTTTCTGTTTTTCATAAATGTCCGCCTTTCCTTTTTATCTTCCTTTTATCATTTGAACTGTTCTCTATTTTAGTACATATATTTACTAAAATCAATAGATTAAAAAAGTCCTCTGCAAGACCTATTAATTTTAGGATATATTCTGGATTTTTTAGAATTATAGAAATTTGTTTTCAAAAAAATCCCGGATTTATTTTCAGATTTGGAGATTATATGGATTACATACAGCGAATGCGCGATTTACGCGAAGATCATGACAAAACCCAGCAGGAAATTGCCGACGTTCTCGGAACTTCCCAGACCATGTATGCCCGTTACGAACGTGGTGCTAACGAGCTTCCTATCCGCCATCTTCTGAAGCTTTGCCATTACTATCAGGTTTCTTCTGATTATTTTCTTGGTCTTTCTGATATAAAAACAGCTCATTTACACCATGACAGTAAAACCTAAAAAGAGGAAAATTCAATGAAACCTGAATTTTCCTCTTTTTTTACACTTTTTCTATTTTTTACTCGTGACGCAATGCCTCGATTGGGTCTAAGTTTGCTGCCTTATAGGATGGCAGAAGACCGAAAATAATTCCGATAATCATGGAAAATACCACGCCGCCTACGGCTGCCGGTGCACTGATGGCAACCGGTGTGGTACTGAGTTTCGAGATAATCTCAGCTAATATGATTCCCACCAGAACTCCAATCAATCCGCCTAAGCTGGTAAGTACGGCTGCCTCGGTTAAGAACTGTCCTAAGATAACAGACTTTCTTGCTCCGATTGCTTTCTTCAGACCAATCTCACTGGTACGCTCCGTTACGGATACCAGCATGATATTCATTACACCGATACCGCCAACCAGAAGGGAAATTCCGGCAATCCAGATTAACATGGTATTGGTGGACTGGCTCAACTGCTGAATTTGTTTTGCCTGCTCCAGTAAGTCTTCGGATTTGTACTTAATGGTATCATCCGATGTTGCAAGATAGCCATTTAAAATATCGGCACTCTTCTTTCCTGCATTGGTCATATCGCTGGTGCTCTTTGCTTTAATGAGAACCTGCTGTGGTTCGTCATAACGATAGATAATCGGCCAGGTTACAGATGGTACATAAATCTTACCACTGCTGTCCTGGGAATAAGTATAATAATCATCAATGGAATTGATAACCGGCTCGAACTGCTCGCTCTTGGTTGCAATTCCTACAACAATATATGGCTGCTGCTTAATCTCAATGGTCTTTCCAATTGGATTCTCACCCTGAAATAATGCTTCTGCAGAATCTTCATCTAAGATTGCGACCTTTGCAAAATCACTGTAGTCCTCTTCGGTAAAGCAGCGTCCGCTCTTCATAATCATTCCCGCAGTATTAAAGTAGCCATTGTCTACTCCCATAATATAACCGCCGGAAAGAGAAGTATTTTTATAGTATGCCCCATCATAATCCTGTCTGGAAAGGAATAAAGATGCATCCTCTACTTCATCCAGATCTTTAATCTGCTCCAGTGCTTCATTTGTAATTACCGGAATTCCACCCGGTACACTTCCATAGGAAAAATCCATGGAATAATCTCCCTGATACAACTGCACTGTAACATTGTTATCACCTGCGCCAATCAGGTTCTGCTCAATCTGTTCATTCGTTCCTTTAATCGTAGATACAATTGCAATAATCGCTGCAATACCAATAATAATACCCAGCATAGTTAAGAAGGAACGCATCTTGTGTGACCAGATACCCTGAAAAGATAATCTTAAATTTTCTAACATGTTCGTCCCTCCTACTAATACATTACAGTTCCGGAATCTTCATCCTTATTGGTTTTGACTCCTTCTTTTGCTGTCTTACCATATGGAAAAGCAAGATAATCATCCATTGTAACTCCGGATTTAATTTCTACTGCATATCCGTATATGGTCTTTCCTGTCTTCACATACTGTTTTACAAGATGACCAGTTCCATCATCCTTCATGACATAGCTCTTACCATCTTCCTTACGCACATATGCTTTATCCAGATAAATCTTATCGGAAGAATCTTCATCTCCACCAAGATTAATGGAAAGACTTAAGTTGTCTCCATTGCTAAGTCCAGTACTGTCTTCAATATATGCGGTATAGCCATAATAGGATGCATTCGGATTGCCATTGCCATAATAATAGCCATTGGAATCCTCCGGGTAATCATTAATCTCTGTTATTGTTGCATCAAATACCATTCCGGTGCTCCAGGAGGTTGCTGTAACACTCTGTCCGACTTTCACCTGTTCCAATGCAAGCTCATTTAGAGTTCCTTTTACATATAGACCATCTGAACCGGAAAGTGTCAAAAATGCACTTCCATCATTTGGAAGATTATCCGGATCTCCTGCTTTCTTTACGGTACCATTAAACTCAGCATAAACCATTCCATCTTCTGACTGGCTTTCCATCTGTTTCAACGCAAGCTCCGCTTTTCTCTTATCCAGATCAAGCTTAGTCAGTTCTTTTTCTTTATCCGCAATCTCTTTTGCCAGTTCATCTGCCGTATATCCGCTCTGCTGGTTATCATCCGGTACAGATGGTGTATCCGGTACAACCGGTTCAACCGGGGTATCCGGGACATCCGGCTCATTAATTACTTTACTTCCATCAATAACATACCATTTTGCATCCGGGTCTGCTTCCTCTAAAGCTGCACCGACTTTTGTCCATGCACTGATTAAGGTTCCGGCTACGGTATTTCCGTCATGAATTTCAAATACCGCAACCTTCCCCTCACTTTTCAATGTATTCAGATAGCTTCCATAGACATATGCTTCCTTTGTACATAAGAAGCGGTATGGATTCTCCTGGCTTCCATCTCCGGTATATGGCTGCGCCGTTGTTGAAATATAATTATAGGCATCTCCGTTCTTCTCTTCTACCGTATCCGGTGTGGTTACAGAAGTATCCGTAGATGGTGTTTCCGGTGCTGATGGCGTCACACTGTCTACAGACGGTGTACTTGTTGTGGCATTGCTGATTGGCTTGGTATTTTTAAGCTTTTCCAATTCCTTCTGTGCTACAGCACTATTATTTTCGATTGTCTGGATGTCTAATTTCTTCATCTCAATTGCCAGGTCAATATTGGTCATATCATATTGTAACAGCGGGTCACCTTCGGATACTTCCTGTCCTTCTGTTACAAACACTTTCTGAATGGTCTGCTCTGTGCTGACATAAACATCCTGCTGCTGTCCATTGGTCACGGTTCCGTCACTTTCCATGCTGTCACCCCAGGAACCAGTATTTAACATGGATACTGACTGTACCTCTGCTACCAGCTTACTATTCTGGTATGCCCGGTATCCTACTATTCCTCCGGTGATTCCACCTCCGGCTAAAACTACGATTAGAATTGCAATTACAACTTTCTTTTTCATGCCTTGCCCTCCTCATCGTCTGTAAATATTTCTCCGTCTACTATATGGAGGATTCTCTTTGCCTGTTTTGCAATGTTAATATCGTGGGTAATCATGACAATGGTAACGCCCTCATCATTCAGGCTCTGGAACAATTCCATAATCTGTTTACCGGATTTCTGGTCCAATGCTCCGGTCGGCTCGTCTGCCAGTAAAATCTTCGGATTATTTACCATGGCACGGGCAATTGCTACTCTCTGCTTCTGTCCACCGGAAAGCTGTGTCGGACGGAACCCGGAACGGTCTCCTAATCCTACACGCTCCAATGCCTTCTGTGCTCTTTCTTTCCGTTCTTTCTTCTTTACACCGGCATAGCTCAGCGGAAGTGATACGTTATCCAGTGCACTTTCCCTTGGCATCAGCTGAAAACTCTGGAATACAAATCCAATACTGTTCAGTCGGACAGCAGACATCTCACGGTCTTTTAAGTTTAAGACATCCTTTCCTGCCAGTTCATAGGTTCCGGAAGTCGGTCTGTCCAGACACCCGATAATATTCATCAATGTTGTCTTCCCGGAACCGGACGGTCCCATGATAGCAACATATTCTCCTTCTTCTACCTGTAAAGATACATCCTTCAATACCGGAACTACCAGTTTATCCTGATTGTAATCTTTATAGATATGCTGCAGATTCAGAATCATTCAACCACCTAATCTGTCGCACCTGACTCGCCGCTATCTGTAAATTCAGTTCCGGCTTCATCATACATTCCTTCGTCCATGTATTCGGTTCCGTCAGTATTATACATGCCTTCATCCATAGATTCAGTTCCGGCTTCATCATACATTCCTTCGTCCATACCGGAATCATCTGTAGATTCCTGGTTATATAACGGAGAAGAATAATCTACTTCTTCCATATTGGTAACTGCTGTTACACCCTCATACAGTCCCTGCATCGGGAATGCAATCAGGTCATCTTCAGAAAGTCCGGATTTAATCTCATATTCATCGAGATTCTCATCATACTCGCCTAATTCTACCTTGCGTTTTTCCAGTCTGTTCTTCTTGTCTGCTGCCCATACATATGGGTCTCCATCATCCTGCACAATATAATAGCCGTACAGCCAGACTCCTTCCTTTTCTTCAACCTCGCCCTGTCCGTAATCCGGCTCTATATATAAATGCTGTCCTAACATCAGTCCGTCTGTACTGTCCAAAGTAACATAGAATGAATACTTAGACGCAGAATCTCCAGAACTGCCTCCATCATACATATAAGAAGAATTACTGTCCGTCTGGGTGCTTTCAGTATCAATCTTGGAAATACTTCCTGTCCAGGTCTGCGTCTCATCTAATCTGGAACGTAAAATAACCGGTGTTCCCTCTGAAATTGTTCCTACAGAAGTCTCATCAATTGTTCCTTTTACACGGTACTCGCCTGTCGCTAATATTTTCATATATGCTGCAGTATTTCCATTGGGATCCACCCCGTTTTCATTGATTTCTTTTACAACACCAGCCATCTTACTGGTTACTTCTGAGTTGTCGATGGATTTCTGGTATTTGTCAATCTCTGCCTGTTTGCTTTTCTTGTTGTATTCTGACTGCTTAATGGAAGTCTGCAGTGTCTGAATCTGTGTGGTATATTCAAACTGCTGGTCTTCCGGTGCGCTTGCTTTTTCTTTCTGCAATTCTGCAATCTGTGCATTTGAATTGGAAATGTCATTTGCAATGCCTTCCATCTCAAGCTTTGCCTGGTCTATCTGCATCTGCAGTTCTTCTGTATCATAAGAAAATAATACGGTTCCCTCTTCTACTTCATCACCAACAGAAACGTATACTTCCTTTACTTTACGTTCGGAATCCTTATTTATCTCTAAGGTCTCCTGTGGTTCTACCACACCACTGTAACGATTATTGATTCCTGCTGACTGGTTCATAATTGCAGATACTTTTTCTACATATACCTTGTCTGCAGAATTTCCACCGCTGCTTCTTCCCTTTAGGAAATAGAATCCTACTCCGGCTGCAACTACTGCCGCTGCAATAACTCCAATAATAATGCCTACCTTCTTTTTGCTCATCTGTCTCCTCCTGAATAATTCCTTTTTCCTGCCTTTTACCTGTCGAAACTGCCGTTGGCAGCTTTTTATGGGTGCCTGACTTCGAAAAAAATAGCCGTAAAGCTTTCATACTTTACGACTATTTTATCATTTTCTTATTTGAAATACAGCGTGGATAATTCCTAAGATTTCTTAAGAAATCATTAATTTCCCGACAAAAATTTTTACGATTTATTTCAGAGGATATTTTGCAGTTAATTCTGCTACAATTGCTCTTGCTTTCTCAGAAGCTGCCTCGCCCTCTTTAATCATCATAGCAATTGCCTCTGCAATCTTGTCCATATCTTCTGTATTCATGCCTCTTGATGTAACAGCTGCAGTACCAAGACGAACGCCGCTGGTTACGAATGGAGACTTCGGATCATTCGGAATGGTATTCTTATTACATGTGATGTTTACAGCATCTAATAATTTTTCTACTGCCTTACCTGTCAAATCATAATTAGTAAGGTCTACTAACATCAGATGGTTGTCAGTTCCGCCGGATACAATCTTGATATCACGGCTTAATAATCCCTTGCAAAGTGCCTGGGCATTATCAATAATACCCTGCTGATATACCTTGAATTCCGGCTGTAACGCTTCTTTTAAGCAGACTGCCTTTGCTGCAATGACATGCATTAAAGGTCCACCCTGGATTCCCGGAAATACTGCCTTATTAAAGTTATATTTATCTGCTGCTTCCTGATTGCAGAGAATCATTCCGCCTCTTGGTCCTCTTAAGGTCTTATGGGTTGTTGTTGTTACAACATCTGCATATGGGATTGGGCTTGGATGAAGTCCTGCTGCAACAAGTCCTGCGATATGTGCCATATCAACCATAAGAACTGCACCACAGGTATCTGCAATTTCACGGAATTTCTTGAAATCAATGGTTCTTGCATATGCGGATGCACCTGCAATAATCATCTTTGGCTTACATTCCATTGCAATCTGCATAACATTGTCATAGTCAATGAAGCCTTCATCATTTACACCATAAGGCACAATATGGAAATATGTTCCGGAGAAGTTTACCGGACTTCCGTGTGTTAAATGTCCACCATGGTCTAAGTTCATTCCCATTACGGTATCACCCGGTTTTAAAATAGCAAACTGTACAGCCATATTTGCCTGTGCACCGGAATGTGGCTGTACATTTACATAGTCACAGCCAAACAACTCTTTTGCTCTCTCAATTGCCAGGTTCTCTACAATATCAACGCAGTCACATCCGCCGTAATATCTCTTTCCCGGATAGCCTTCTGCATATTTATTAGTCATTACACTGCCCATTGCTGACATTACTGCCGGGCTTACCCAGTTCTCAGATGCGATCAGCTCGATATGACTGTTCTGTCTGTCAAATTCCGCGGTAATCGCTGCTGCGATTTCAGGATCTACTGCCTGAATATCATCTAATGTATACATATTGTTTCTCCTTTACTCTTTATTCATTCACACTATGCGTCTGTTAACAACGATTATAACTGATTTTGTATGGTAATGCAATACAGAGGATTTCGTATAGAAAAATCATTTTACCGGAACTGTAAAATGCATAAAACAACAATCTGTATTACCAGAATTGCCGGCATGCCAAAGACAAAATACCAGTGTTTCGTCTTATGCCGGAACAGATACATACCAGCCCAGGTTCCAATGCTTCCACCGAGGATACTTACCAGAAAAAGCGTTTTTTCTGGGATTCTCCACAGTTTATGCTGTGCCTTACACTTATCAATTCCCATGACTGCAACTCCCAGAATATTCATGATCACCACATAAAGAATCGCATATTCCATATTATCAAATAATAAGCTCATATCTTTCCTTTCTCCTGAAAATAAAATGTGCGCTTCCATAACAAATATGGGGCTGTGAATTCTTACTCACAGCCCCTGTCTTTTAACTTCTATTTATTTTTCTTTGCATTCTTTTTTGCAAGCTTATTCTTTCCGAAATGTAATTTCATTACATACCATAAAGAGGTTGCAATAAAGATAGAAGAATAAGTACCACTGACAAGACCAACCATAAGTGGTAATGCAAACTCACGGATGGAAGATACACCCATGATATAAAGAACAGCTACCATGATAAAGGTAGTAAGGGAAGTATAAATACTTCTGGTAAGTGTCTGTGTAATACTCTTATTCACCACTTCCTCGAGCTCATCTACGCGCTTGCTTCCGTGAAGATTCTCACGGATACGGTCGAAGATGACGATCGTACTGTTGATGGAATAGCCGAGGATCGTCAGCATACACGCGATAAAGGTGCTGCCGACTGAAATACGGGATACCACATAGAATCCGAATACAATGGCGATATCGTGCATCAGTGCAAGGATGGCACTCGATGCGAAACGGATGTCGCGGAATCGGATCCAGATGTACAGCAGCATGCAGACTACAGCGATGATAACTGCTTTCATCGCATTCTGGCTCATCTCTTTACTTACAGTAGAAGAAATGTTGTCGAAAGTGATTTCAGAAGTATCGACACCGA
>OHLI01001065.1_pt1 | contig 11833 bp, 11 predicted proteins | sample 1569051 | NCBI WGS metagenome assembly OHLI01 (sample SAMEA3879561, study PRJEB24766) | human gut metagenome | biome: human-associated habitat; feature: feces | place: USA | collected 1985/1987
CCGCACCTGACCGTGCTGTGCGGCCCCAACGGGCAGGGCAAGACGAACCTGCTGGAGGCAATCTGGCTGCTGACCGGCGGCAAGAGCTTCCGCGGGTCCAAGGATGCCGAGCTGATCCGCCGGGAGGTGCTGGCCACCACCGAGTGGGTGCGCATGGACCGAGGCACCATCTCCGACGACGATGCGCTGGAGCGGATGTGCGCCCGCCTCCCCCGGCGGCTCCACGACACAGCGGCCTATCTCGTCCACCGCTGGAACGACCCCATCATCCCCGTTCCCGGTATGGCGGAGCTGGCCTGCGATCTGAAAAACGCCGGGTACGACCTATACCTGCTGAGCAACGCCGCCGCCCGCCAGCACACCTACTGGCACGATATTCCCGGCAGCCAGTGGTTCAGCGGCACCTTCATCTCCGCCGACTACCATCTGCTGAAGCCGGAGGCGGCCATCTATCAGGCATTCTTTGAGAAGTTCGGCCTGATACCGGAGGAGTGTCTCTTTATCGACGACAACCCCGCCAATATCGAGGCGTCGGAAAACGCCGGTATGAGGGGCATCATTTTTCACGGCGACGCGGCGCGTCTGCGCCGTCAGCTCACAGAGCTGGGCATCCTGTAACCGCAAAAAAGAGTGGCTGTACCATGTAGGTACAGCCACTCTTTTTGTCTCTGTTTACGTATTTTGCGCCTATTCGCTTGGCAGCAGCGGGCGGCTGATGGGCTGTGTCCCCAGCAGCATCTGGTAATCCCCGTTCAGCAGGATCTGCACCTGCTCTACCTCCTCCAGCGAGCACAGGGAATTCACGATCCCGCGCAGGACCATCCGCTGCTGTACCGTGCTCTCCGGCATCAGCTCCGCGCAGTTGGCAGACAGGTTCAGGTAGCAGGTATTCCCGTCCACATTGGCGCCCAGCGCCGTAAAGTTCTTGGGCAGCAGGGGCTTCAAACCGCTGTAGCTGTCCATGGGACGCTCTGCCAGTGCCTTGACCACCGCCTCTGCCGGCGTCTCGCCCTCATAGACCGTGAGCCGCCGCTCCTCGGCCACCAGATTGTCGGCCTCGTCCGGGAAATACAGCGTCACCTCCACGGTGCGGACGATGTCCTCCGGGCTGGTCAGCAGCACCTGCGCCGAGGTGTATACATGGTCCGCATCCTGGGATGCGCCCATCACCGTGATCCGCACGGCGTAGATACCCGTCAATTGCAGCAATGACAGGGTGATGCAGTAGTCCGCAATGGTGCGGTCAATGCCCACCAGCTGGTCGTACTCGCCGCTCAGATCCACCGACACCGTGCCGCCGGTAACGGTGCAGCTGCGCACCGTGGTGCCTATGGGTATGGGGCTGGTGAAGCCGCTTGCCTTGCACCCGCCCAGCAGCAGTTCCATGATGTACTGCGCCTGCTGCTGACGGCCCCGGTCGTCCCCCGTCACCTTCTTCCAGTCCACCAGCACGCTGGTGATGGCGTCGCTGCCGCCGACGCTCTTATGCTTCGCGCTGAGATCAGCCGGATAGTACAGCCGCAGCCCGGTCTTCTGCGTCCCGCAGGCCGCCAGACTCAGCACCAGCAGCGCCGCCAGCAGCGCCGCGGTGATGCGTTTCACTCCTCGCATAGCTCCTCCTCCTGCGCCAGCGGCAGCGTCACGGTAAACACCGTACCCACGCCGCCTGCGCCGTGTCCCGCCTGAATGGAGCCGCCCCGGTTCTCGATGGTGTCCTTGACGATGGACAGGCCCAGTCCGGTACCGCCCACCTCCCGGGAGCGCATCTTGTCCACCCGGTAGAACCGGTCGAACACATGGGGCAGATCCTCATCGGGGATACCGATGCCGTTATCGGTGACGGTGATGACCACCTGGCCGTCCCGCACCAGTGCCTCCGCCCGCACAAAGCCGTTTTCCGCGGCGGAATATTTGATGGCGTTCTCCATCAGGTTGTATAGGATCTGATGTACGTCGTCGTCCGTGGCCAAGGCCACCGCGTCCTCCGACGCGCTGCCGGAGATGGTGACGCCCTTTTCCTCGGCCACCATACCCAGCATTCGCTCCACCCGCTGCAAAACGGGTCCCACCGCCACGGGGTAGGCCGCCTGCACCACGCCGCCGTCCAGCCGCGTCAGCCGCAGCAGGTTCTCGGTGATGCGGCTGAGCCGCTCGGCCTCCCGGCCGATGTCGGTGACAAATTCCTTGGTGGTATCCGGATCCATGTTGTCCGTCTGCAAAATAGAGTCCGTCAGCAGGCGGATACCGGCCAGCGGCGTTTTCAGCTCGTGGCTGGCGTCGGATACGAACCGCCGCCGGGCGCTCTCCGTGGTTTGCAGCCGATCCGTCAGGCTGTTGAACTCCGCCGCGATCTGGGCGATCTCGTCGGTACCGCTGGCGTCGGCCCGGTGGCTGTACGCGCCCTCCCGGACGCTGCGGATGGCTTGCAGCAGGCCACTGATCTGCCGGGTCAGCATACGGGACAGCATGATGCTCAATCCCGCCACCAGCAGTGCGATCATGATGGAGATGGTCATCAGATTGCTCTGGAAGCTCTCCAGCAGCGCCGCCTGCTCCGTGTCGTAGTCATAGGCGTACACCGCGCCTACCGTCTGATTGTGGTACACCACCGGCGTGGCCATACGGCTGAGGAACGCCTCGCCGTCATACTGACAATAAAAGGCGTCGCTGCCCCGCAGTGCCGCCGCGATTACGGAATACAGGGCGTATTCGCCCACGGCGTCCCCTCCCTGCCGGGTATCGTACAGCACCAGACCGGCGCTGTCGGTGACCATGATGCGGGTGGCGCCAGTCTCATTCAGACTGCTGAGCGCCGCTGAGACATTCTCCTCCGTCAGCCGCTCCAGCCCCATCAGCGCCGACTCGATGACCTTGGCGGTGCTTTTCAGGTTGTCCTGATTGGAGGACACCATCAGGTTCTGGGACACCAGCAGCGGGTAGGAGTTCAGCAGCACCAGCACCGCCGCGATGACCAGGATGTAGCTGAGGCTGAATTTCAGCTGTAGGGTCGCCTTGCCCCGCAGCGTTCTGATCCACGCCTCCGTCTTGTCCCATGCCTTCTTACACTGTTGGCTGACTTTCTCCCTTAAAATAGTAACCAACTCCCCACTTTGTCATGATATGGATCGGCTTGGCCGGATCCGGCTCCAGCTTCTCCCGCAGGCGGCGGATGTGGACGTCCACCGTGCGGTAGTCCCCGGCGTAGGAGTAGCCCCACACCAAGTCCATCAGGCTCTCCCGGCTGTATACCCGCCGGGGGTTCTTCATCAAAAGCTCAATGAGGTCGTATTCCTTGGCCGTCAGGTCGATGGTCTTGCCGCCCCGGATGGCCACGCGTTCCTCCGTGTCCAGACTCAGGTCACCCACGGTCAGCAGCGGCGCCCGCTGGGGCTGCTGTGCCGCCGGACTGCCGCCGGACCGCCGCAGCAGGGCGCGGATGCGTGCCTTCAGCTCCAGAATGTTAAAGGGCTTTGTCACATAGTCGTCCGCACCGCAGGCAAAGCCCATCAGCTTATCGCTGTCCTCGCTGCGGGCTGTCAGCATGATGATGGGCACATCGGAAAACTCCCGGATCTGCATACAGGCGTCGCCGCCGGACAGTCCCGGCATCATCACATCCATCACGATCAGGTCGAAGCTCTCCTTTTTGGCAAGCTCCACGGCGGTGACGCCGTCATAGGCGGGCGTCACCTCGTAGCCCTCGTTCTCCAGATTGAATTTTACGCCCTTGACCAACAGCTTCTCATCGTCCACTACCAGTATCTTCATTCCTGTGTCTCCTCCGTTGTAATGCGGTCACGCAGACCATCCAACGTGGTCTGCCCGATGCCGCTCACCTGTAACAGATCCTCCGGGCAGGTGAACGGCCCGTTGGCCGTCCGCCAGTCGATGATCCGCTGCGCCAGCACCGGCCCGATCCCCGGCAGCGCATCCAGCTCGTCCGCGTCCGCCGTGTTGATATTCACCTTATCCGTTTTCGGTTTCTCCGACGGCGCCTGCGCCTCCACCGTGTAGTCGCCCTGCGTGGTGCGGGGCGTCAGCAGGTATACCGTTCCCACAGACAGCAAAAAAAGAGCCGTCAGCACCAGCAGGAACACCCCTGTTTTTGACAGTTTTATCCGCCCGTCCACAGTTGACTCCCCCCGTGTTTTCGCGTATAATAAAAGTCACGCAGTTTGATGGGCGCGGCTCGTCCGCCGCGACCCAATGGTATTATAACATAGATGGAGAAGAAATCCTATGAAAATCCGCCGTTTTTTATCTGTTTTTTTATTGACCTGCCTGCTGTGCGCCCTTTTCACCCCACAGGCGCTGGCGCTGGAGGACCCGGACATCCATGCCAAGGCCGCCATTCTGGTGGACGGCGAGACAGGCACGGTGCTGTACGATAAGAATATGCACGAGGAGCTGCCCATGGCCAGCATCACCAAGGTCATGAGCGCCCTGCTGGTGCTGGAGGCCGTGGATCGCGGCCAACTCCGCATGGATCAGAATGTCACCGCCACCGAGTCCTCCATGAAGGGCATGGTGGAGGACGGTAGCACCGCCGACATCAAGGTGGGCGAAACGCTGACGGTGGAGCAGCTTCTCTACTGTATGCTGGTGATCTCCGCCAACGAGACGTGCAACATTCTGGGCGAGGCCGTGTCCGGCTCCGTGGACGCCTTCGTGGAGAAGATGAACCAACGGGCGCAGGAGCTGGGCTGCCAGAACACCCATTTTGCCAACACCACCGGCCTGACCCAGTCCGGCCACTACTCCTCCGCGTGGGATATCTATCTCATCACCCGGGAGGCCATGAAGCACGACGATTTCATGACCATCGTCAACACCAAGGCCTACACCGTACCCGCCACCAATATGACGGAAAAGGAGCGGGAGCTGCACAGCACCAACGCCCTGATCTCCAACTGGCGCATGACCGGCTATCTCTACTCCGGCGCACAGGGCATCAAGACCGGCACCACCGATGCGGCGGGACACTGTCTGGTGTCCTCCGCCATCCGGGGCAGCCGCACCCTCATCAGTGTGGTGCTGGGCTGTGAGGAGGTCAAGTCCGAGAAGGGCGGTACCCGCGTGGAGAGCTTCACCGAGACGGCCCGCCTGTTCGACTGGGGCTTTGACAATTTCTCCACCCGCACGGTGCTGGAGGAGAATGAGCTGATCTGCGAGGTGCCTGTGGCGCTGAGCAACGAGGTCGCCACCGTGGCTGTCCACCCGGCCTACGCCGCCGAGGCGGTGCTGCCCAAGGATCTGGAGCTGGATCAGCTCCAGCGCACCGTGGATTGCGTGGAGTCCGTAAACGCCCCCGTCACCGCCGGCGACGAGCTGGGTACCATCACCATCTCCTATGACGGCACGGACTATGTGACCGTTCCCCTACTGGCCGTGGCCGACGTATCCGCCAGCCGCTTCCTGCTGGCCAAGCACGCCATCGTGCAGTTCTTCTCCCGGACGCCGGTGAAGATCGCCTCTGTCGTGCTGGTGGTGCTGGTCATCGCCGTGCTGCTCTGGTTCCGCCTGTACGGGCGCACCCGCCGCTACGGCAGAGCCTCCAGCAAGCGCTATCGCCAGCACGCCTACCGCGGACGCCGCCGCTGAGTGCCATGGAGGATCTACATATCCTGTACGAGGACGCACATCTCGTCCTCTGTGTCAAGCCCGTGGGCGTCCTGTCGGAGGACAGCGAGCAGGGCGCCTGTATGCCCGCCCTGCTGCGCCGGCACTACCGCGAGCAGGGGAAGCCCGACTACATCGCCACCGTCCACCGGCTGGACAAGATCGTGGGCGGCGTTATGCTGTTCTCCCGCCGCCGGGAGGTCACCGGCAAGCTCACCGCCGCCGTGGCGGAGCACCGGGTCACCAAGGAGTATCTGGCCGTGCTGCGGGGACACCCGGCGGAGGCCTCCGCCACCCTCACCGACCTGCTGTTCCGGGACGCCTCCAAGAACAAGAGCTATGTGGTCAAGCGGATGCGCAAGGGCGTCCGGGAAGCCTCGCTGGAATATGTGACGCTGGGCAGCACGGAGGAGCTGACGCTGGTGCGCGGAGGGGCTGAGCCTCGCGCGGGTCCGCCTGCAGACCGGGCGCACCCACCAGATCCGCGTGCAGTTCTCCTCCCGAGGCCTGCCGCTGCTGGGGGATATCCGCTACGGCAGCAAGGCCGACTGCTCCACCGCGCTGTGGTCGTATCACATGGCCTTCACCCACCCCGTCACCGGGCGGACGGTGGATGTGACCTGTCCCCCGCCGGAAAGCTGGCCGTGGATGCTGTTCGATGCCGATACATACGCATGATGCGCAGGAAAAGAGGACGGCCTCCGCCGTCCTCTTTTTGCCGCCCTTTCCTCAGAACGCACCGGGGCGGCGCTGGAGCTGCTCGTCGGCAGCCGCCTGCCGCAGCTGCGACAGGGAGCGGATGCCGCCCTGCTGCTGGAGCGCAGTCTGCATCTCCGGCGGCAGGCCGTAGAAATACTCGTAGGCGGCGGGGTCGTTGTTCAGCAGGTCGGTCAGCGTCTCGTAGTACATATACAAACACCTCCGCGCTCATTGTGCGCGGAGGTGTTTTGCTTTATACCGTTTTTTCAAAATAGAAGTACGTTTCGTCCTCTCCGCTGGGCCGCATACAGGACGCGAGCATTTTGTGGGACGCGGCATTTTCCTTAAAGCACTTGGCCACCACCCGGGCAAGTCCCAGATGGTACAGCGCCCAGTCCGCCGCCGCTGCAAAGGCCTCCGTACCGTAGCCGTGACCGGCGCAGGCCGGCGCGATGCGGCAGCCCTGCTCGAAGCCGCCCCGGAAATCCGGGCGGTACAGCACCACCTCGCCGATGAGCTTTCCCTTCAGGCGGACGGCGAAATTCACGGCGCGGCGGGCGGCAAAATCCGCCTTGGCGGCATCCAGAAAGTAGTCCTCCGTCAGCGGCGTATCCCCCAGACCGGTGCGGTAGTCATAGCCCCACCAGCGGTTGCGGTCGTCGTCCAGACACAGGGCGTTGTACGCCTCCTTGTCGCCGGGTCGCAGAGCCGTCAGGGTCAGGCGCTCGGTTTTCAATGTGGGTACGCGGCGCAGCATATCCAGCTCCGTGCCTACCTCCAGCCGCACCTTGCCGCCCAGCGCCGCCGGGAGGTATTGCAGCTTGGAGGTACGCAGCCCCTTGTCCCGGGCGTCGTCCTCCCGGTTGACCCACGCGCAGCCGTCGCCGTAGTGGGCGGCGAAGGCCTGCACGATGGCGGGATACGCTCCGGCGTGGGAGTATAGCGCCTTTTCAATGTGGTTCACCAGCGTATCGCCGCACTTCTCCGCCAGACAGACCGCCACCAGCCGTCCCTCCGCCAGCATACCGCCGGCGCAGAACCAGCCGGTATCCAGCAGGCCGAACATCTCCTGCGCCAGCGCCAGCTCCTCCTTGGCCAGCGGCCCGGCCTTGTGGAACTCCGCCTCGTAGCTGGTCCAGAACGCCGCCAGGCGGGGGTCCTTCGGGTCGGTGAGCGGCACGAAGGCGGCGTCCGGATAGTCCCGGCGGAACTTGTTGATGTGGTTGCGCTGGCCGCTGTACCGCCGTCCGGCGAACTGCGCCAGATCCTCGGTGCGGTAGAGATAGTCCTTCCACGGCCGCTCGCTGATGACCTTCACCCGGGGATAGCGCAGCACCAGCCCTGCCGCCTTGTCCTCCGGCACCACGGACAGCACCAGCGGCAGCTCCTTTTCGCCGCAGTACGCCTCGATGGCGGCCAATGCCGCCTCCTCGTCGCCCTCCGGCCCCGTAATGGGGTAGTCAAAGACGTACTCCCCCTCGATGCAGTTGCGGACGATGAGGCAGCCCGCTGCCTCGGCAAACCACGGGTGCAGATAGCCCCGCCACATGAGCTTCACGCCCAGCGAGTATTCGCACAGACGGTAGATGCACATCTCGTAATACGGGCGCAAATGCGCGCCCGCGCTGACAGTCAATTCCTGAAATTCCAGCATAGTATCCTCACATTTTCTCGATCATTTCTTCTGCCTCGGCGATGAACCGCCGCACCATGGGCCGCAGATCCCGGCGCGGACGGGAGGCAATGCCCAGCTCGCGGACGGCCCGCGGCGCCAGCGGCAGCGCCTGCACATCGTCCTGCCTCCCCTGCAGCACCAGGCAGGACAGCATACTCACGCCCAGGCCGTGCTCCACCATGGAGATGATGACGCTGTCCGATACCTGCGTGGTGCGGATCAGCGGTGTCACGCCGTGGCGGTTCAGCACCCGCATGATATCCAGATTGAAACCCATGGAGGGCATCAAAAACTCCCGCCCGTCGAAATCCTCCACCGGGAACACAGACCGTCCCCCGTTGTCGTAGTCCGGCGGCAGTATGGCAAGCAGCTCGTCATCCTTGAGGGGCGTCCAGTCCAGCGCCACGCTCTCCTGCCGGCTGGCAAAGCACATATCCACCCGGCCCTCCTGCACCCAGCGGTAGACCTCCTGCAGCCAGTGGCGGGCGATGGAGTCGTAGGCCGCCACGCGGACGCTCTCCTCCTGCTGGGTGTTGATGAGCAGGATCTCCCGCTCCAGCGCCTTCGCCCCGTTGAGACACTCCTGCACCAGCGGGAAGATGCGCTGCCCCGCCGGGGTCAGGCGCACGCCGGTGCGCCCCCGCACCAGCAGCGGAAAGCCCACGTCCTTTTCCAGACTGTTCATCATGTGGGTCAGGCCGGACTGGGTGTAGCCCAGCTCCTCCGCGGCGCGGGTAAAGCTGCCCAGCCGCACCGCCGCCGCCAGTGCCGCCAGCTTCTTCGTATCCATGGACGCACCTCCCCTGCATGACGCATTTTCATATACCGATATACTGTCTCGCCGCCGTAACAGTACACGGCCGCACGGCACGCTGTCTCCTGCCGGTCTTTTCGGCCGCTGTCCTTGCCGAGCCACCGAAAAACGGCTGCTTTCCTATCATGCCCACGATACGGTCATTATACCGCGTCATTTCCCGCGTGGCAACCCTGTTATTCTGCGCCGGAGAAACATCTGTATGTATCCATGACGATCTCTAATGGAAATATGAGATTTTGTCGCTTTACAAAAAAAGTCTCACCGTGTATCATACACACAGTGATTCGAACATGAATTGCTTTTCCTTTCTATCCTCAAATCGTTGGTCAGCCGCACGGTGTGCGGCTGACGGCGTGTCCGGGACGTTTTCGCAAGCGCCGGACGACCTCCCACAAAAAAAGAGAGACGGCAGATTGCCGTCTCTCTTTTTGCGTTTTTTGCTGGGGTCACATGGCCTTGATGATCTCCACGATCTCCGCGCCGATGCGCTTCTGGGCCTCCACGGTGGCCGCGCCGATATGGGGCGTGCAGGACACCATGGGATGGCTGTACAGCGCCTTATTCTTGGTGGGCTCGTCCACGTACACGTCCAGACCGGCTGCACGGACCTTGCCGGACTCCAGAGCGGCCAGCAGGGCGTCCTCGTCCACGTTGCTGCCGCGGGAGGTGTTGATGATCACCACGCCGTCCTTCATCTTGGCGATGGTCTCGGCGGAGACCAGTGCGCCGCCGTCCACTGCGGGCGCGTGGAGGGAGATGAAGTCGGAGGAGGCCAGCAGCTCGTCCATGCTCACATAGGGGATGCCCAGCCGCTCAGACAGCTCGGCATTGGGGTGACGGGCGAAGGCGACCACGTTCATGCCGATGGCCTTGGCCATCACGCCCAGATGCTGACCGATGCGGCCGAAGCCCACGATGCCCAGAGTCTTGCCCTGCAGCTCAATGCCCTTGCCGTACTCCTTCTTCTTCCACTCGTCGTTGCGCATGGTGTAGCCGGCGTCAGAGATGTAGCGGGCGCAGGCGAACATATGGCCCATGGCCAGCTCCGCCACGGACTGGGAGGAAGCATTGGGGGTGTTCTTGACGTCGATGCCGTTCTGCTTGGCGTAGGCCACGTCGATGTTGTCCACACCCACGCCGCCGCGGATGAGGAGCTTCAGCTGGCTGCCCTTGGCCTCGTCGATGTGGTTGGCGCGGACCTTGGTCTTGGAGCGGACGACGGCCACATCGAAATCACGCAGGGCCTTGCCCAGCTGATCCGGCTCATAGAACTGCTCCACCACCTCGTGACCCAGCTCACGCAGCTGTGCCATTGCGGTCTTATCCATACCGTCAGTAACCAGAATACGCATGATACTTCTCCTTCATTTTTATGTAAAGAATGTGCGGAAAAGGGGAGCGTCTCCCCCCCCTCCGGCCGTGTTACTTGTGCTCCGCCTCGAACTTCTTCAGAAACTCCACCAGCGCCTCAGCACCCTCGATGGGCATGGCGTTGTACACGGAGGCGCGCAGACCGCCCACGGACTTGTGGCCCTTCAGGTTGTCGAAGCCGGCCTCCTTGGAGGCTGCCACCACAGCGGCGTCCAGATCCTTATCGCCGGTGACGAAGGGGATGTTCATCAGGCTGCGATCCTCAGGCACCACGGCGCCCTTGAACAGCTTGGAGCTGTCCAGGAAGCTGTACAGAACGGCAGCCTTCTTCTCGTTGTGCTCCTTCATAGCGGTCAGACCGCCCATCTTCTCAATCCATTCCAGCACCAGCTTGAGAATGTAGATGCCGTAGGTGGGAGGCGTATTGTACATGGAGCCGTTGTCTGCATGGGTCTTGTAGTCGAACATAGTGGGAGTGCCTTCCTTGGCATTGCCGATCAGATCCTCACGGATGATGACAACTGTCAGACCGGCGGGGCCCATGTTCTTCTGTGCGCCTGCGTAGATCATGCCGTAGTCGGACACGTTGCAGGGCTTGGAGAGGAACATGGAGGACTGGTCGGACACCAGCACATGGCCCTTGGTGTTGGGCAGCTTGTTCCAGGTGGTGCCGTTGATGGTCTCGTTCTCGCAGATGTAGACGTAGTCGGTATCCTCGGGGATGTCCAGATCGGAGCAATCGGGGATGTAGGAGAAATTCTTGTCGGCAGAGGAGGCGATGATCTGCACCTCGCCATACTTCTTGGCCTCGGCAATGGCCTTCTTGGACCATGCGCCGGTCTCCACATAGCAGGCCTTGCCGTTCTTCATCAGGTTCATGGCGACCATGGCAAACTGCACCGTGCCGCCGCCCTGGATGAACAGCACCTTATAGTTATCGGGAATACCCATCAGCTTGCGCAGATCGGCCTCAGCCTCGGCCGCGATCTGCTGGAACACCTTGGAGCGGTGGCTCATCTCCATGACGCACATACCGCTGCCGCGGTAGTTCATCATCTCATCGCGGATCTCCTCCAGCACGGGCTCCGGCATCATAGCAGGGCCGGCAGAGAAATTGAAAGTACGACCGTATTTCATTTGGTTTTCCTCCTGTTTGTGTGATTGATAGGTCCTTCTTGTCCTTTTGCGCTTGATACATATAGTATACGGCAAACCATCAGCGGAATCAACAGGGAAAATAAATTATGTCAGGAAAACTAAAAAATTTTCAGTTTCGCACAAAGAACGTTTGTCGGGATTCGGCGGTTTGACAGGCGCACGGGAACATGGTACAATGCGGATTTGCAAATAACTGTGAAAAGGCGGATATATGCTATGGAACGGGTGCGGAAGTACATAGACCACATGGGTCTCTACGCGGCGGCGCTGCTGAAGTGGATCGTGGTCGGCGGTCTGGTAGGCGGCGTCGGCGGCGTGGTGGGCGCGCTGTTCCACCTGGGCGTCGACTGTGCCACCAACGTCCGCCTGGCCCACCCTTGGATTTTGTACCTGCTGCCCCTGGGCGGCGTGGTCATCGCCCTGCTGGGTATCATCGCTTTGTTCTGCAGCCCGAAGATACGTACAGGTCTCAATATCGCCGTCGCTTTGAACGC
>OHLI01001078.1_pt1 | contig 11705 bp, 5 predicted proteins | sample 1569051 | NCBI WGS metagenome assembly OHLI01 (sample SAMEA3879561, study PRJEB24766) | human gut metagenome | biome: human-associated habitat; feature: feces | place: USA | collected 1985/1987
ATATTATAATTTAGATATATTTGCCTTAAAGAAAGACACGGGTGATTTTTTGGAACACTATTTTACTAATATTGAAAATTTAAGAAGCGAGCTACGCACTATTAAATACGAAGTAAAAGGTGTTCCTTTTTCATTCCTCAGTGATAATGGTGTTTTTTCGAAAGACGAAATTGATTATGGAAGTATCGTACTAGTAAATTCCATATTAAAAAATACTAACAATGATAATTTAAATATATTAGATGTCGGATGTGGTTATGGCTTTATTGGCATATCACTATCCAAACTATTACACAGCCACGTTGATATGGTTGATGTAAATAATCGTTGCTTACATCTAGCAACCCAAAATATTAAAAACAATAAGGTGGATGCATTTGCCTTTTATAGTGACGCTTTAGATAGCGTTGATAAAAAATATGATTTAATAGTAACAAATCCTCCCATAAGGGCTGGGAAAAAAGTAGTAAATAAAATACTATTTGATGCGATGAAACATCTCTTGCCAGGATGTTCATTGTGGTTTGTTATTAGAAAAAACCAAGGAGCCAAAAGTGCAATCAAGGATTTAGAATCCCAAGGCTACGTAGTAGAGATACTAGAAACAGATAAAGGATTCTATATCATGAAGGCTACCTGTAAGTAGACTTACAAAAATAAAGCATTTAAAAATATTTTAAAGGTTGGGGTGAATAGAAAATGGCATACAAAACAAAAAAATTTGGTGACCATGCAGAACGAAGAACGTTCTCAAAAATTAAGAACACCTTAGAGTTGACAGATTTATTAGAAATACAAAAAAAATCCTACCAATGGTTCTTAGATGAAGGAATTAAAGAAACTTTTGAAGAACTATTCCCAGTAGAGAGCTTTACTGGTAATATTTCTTTAGAATTTGGTGATTATTATTTTGATGAACCAAGATATTCTATTAAAGAATCTAAAGAACGTATGGTAAACTATGCAGCACCACTAAAAGTAGGAGCAAGAGTTTTTATCCATGAAACGGGAGAAGTTAAGGAACAAGAAATATTCTTAGGCGACATTCCAATGATGACAGATGCTGGAACATTTATCATTAACGGAGCTGAAAGAGTTATCGTTTCACAATTAGTACGTAGTCCATCTATCTATTATAAAAAAGAAATAGATAAAAATGGTCGTCGTATTATCTCATCAGAAGTAATTCCAAATCGTGGTACTTGGTTAGAATACGAACTAGATGCAAGAGATATTCTATATGTTAGAATTGATCGTACAAGAAAAGTTCCAATTACAACATTCTTAAGAGCGTTAGGACTTTCTAACGATGAAGATATTTTAGAATTATTTGGTGATAACCAATACATCAAAAATACTTTAGAAAAAGATAGTACTAAGAATACTGATGAAGCTTTAATTGAAATTTACGAAAAATTAAGACCAGGTGAACCAGCAACCCTAGATAGTGCTAAGAATCAACTTATCACAAGATTCTTCGATAAATTTAGATACGATTTAGCTAAAGTTGGACGTTATAAATTTAATCGTAAGTTAAATGTCTTAGATAGATTACTAGGATGCACAATTGCTGAAGATATCAAAGATGAAAATGGTAACGTTGTTGTAAGTGATGGTACTTTAATTACTAAAGAAATTTTAGAACAAGTAAGACCAATCTTTGCTGCTGGTTATAACGTTAAAGAAGTAACTATCAATGAAGAATTAGATGAATACAACAAAGTTCAAACTGTTAAAGTTTATGATAAGAAAGATGATTCTAAAGTTATTGAAATCATTGGTAATGATCAATCAATCGATATTAGAAGATTAACAATTTCTGATATTTATGCATCAATTTCTTATTACTTAAACTTACATGATAATATTGGTTCTGATGATGAAATCGACCACTTAGCTAATCGTCGTGTTAGACAAGTAGGAGAATTAGTTCAAAAACAATTCAACGTTGGTATGTCACGTATGGAACGTGTAATTAGAGAAAGAATGACTACTCAAGAACTTGAGACAGTTACACCAAAAACTTTAATTAACATTCGTCCTGTAACAGCTGCCTTAAAAGAATTCTTTGGTTCATCACAACTTTCTAAATTCATGGACCAAGTTAACCCAATTGCCGAATTAACTGATAAGAGACGTTTATCATCTTTAGGACCAGGTGGACTTGCTAGAGACCGTGCTGGTATGGATGTTCGTGACGTTAACTCAAGTCACTATGGTAGAATTTGTCCAATCGAATCACCAGAAGGTCAAAATATCGGTCTTATTACATCAATTGCATCTTATGCTAAGATAAATGATTATGGATTTATTATGACTCCATATCGTAAAGTTGTTGATTGCAAAGTAACTGATGAAGTTGAATACATGACTGCTGATGAAGAAGCTGATTACTATATTGGCTCTGCAACAGTTACATTGTCTGATGATAATGTAATTTTGGATGACCAAGTATTAGCACGTCTAAACGGTGAAACAGTAATGGTTAAGAAAGAACTAGTTAACTATGTTGATGTTGCTCCAAGTCAAATTGTAGCAATTACAACAAGCTGTATTCCATTCCTAGAACACGATGATGCCCACAGAGCATTAATGGGTGCTAACATGCAACGTCAAGCTGTACCATTAATTACTTGTGAATCTCCAATCGTTGGTACTGGTGTTGAATATATCGCCGCTCGTGACTCTGGTTCGACAGTTGTTGCTAAAGCTGATGGTGTAGTTGAATACGCTGATTCGCGTAAAATTATCGTTAAAAACGCTAAGGGTAAAGATACTTATTACTTAGCTGACTTTGAAAGAAGTAATGCATCTACTACTATTAATCAAAGACCAATCGTTAAAGAAGGCGAGAAGGTACATCGTGGTGAAGTAATCGCTGATGGACCATCAACTCAAAACGGAGAATTAGCCCTTGGTAAAAATATGACAGTAGCGTTCATGACATGCAATGGTTATAACTATGAAGATGCTGTTGTCTTAAATGAAAGATTAGTTAAAGATGATGTTTATACATCACTACATATTGAACATTATGACATTGAATGTCGTGATACTAAACTTGGACCAGAAGAAATTACTAGAGATATTCCAAACGTTGGTGAAGATGCTCGTAAGAACTTAGATTCTAATGGTATCGTTAGAATAGGTACTGAAGTTAAAGATGGCGATATCTTAGTTGGAAAAGTTACACCAAAAGGTGTTCAAGAACTTACTGCTGAAGAAAAACTATTACATGCTATCTTTGGTGAGAAAACTCGTGAAGTTAGAGATACTTCCCTAAGAGTAGAGCATGGTGCTGGTGGAATTGTTCATGACGTTAAAGTTTATACTAAAGAAAACTCTGATGAATTACCTGCTGGTGTTTCAAAAATCGTTCGTGTTTATATTATTCAAAAACGTAAGATTCAAGTCGGAGATAAAATGTCTGGACGACATGGTAACAAAGGTGTTATTTCCCTAATATTACCAGAAGAAGATATGCCTTATACAGCTGATGGTAAACCAGTTGATATCATACTTAATCCACAAGGTGTTCCATCACGTATGAATATCGGTCAAATTCTAGAATTACACTTAGGTATGGCTGGTAAAAAACTAGGCGTTAAATATGCTACTCCAGTATTCGATGGTGCTTCTCAACAAGAAATATATGAACAAATGGAAGAAGCAGGCATGGATCATGATGGAAAAGTAGTTCTATACAATGGCCGTACTGGAGAACCTTTCGAAAATAGAGTTTCTGTTGGTGTTATGTACATGGTTAAACTACATCACATGGTAGATGATAAACTACATGCCAGAAGTACCGGACCTTACTCAATGGTTACACAACAACCATTAGGTGGTAAAGCTCAATTTGGTGGTCAAAGATTCGGAGAAATGGAAGTTTGGGCTCTATATGCTTATGGTGCTGCTCATGTTCTTCAAGAAATCATGACTGTTAAATCGGATGACATTGTTGGTCGTGTTAAAGTTTATGAAGCCTTAGTAAAAGGTAAACCAATTGACCAAGCGGGAATCCCAGAATCATTTAGAGTATTAATTAAAGAATTCCAAGCTTTAGGTCTAGATGTTCAAATCGAAAACGAAAAGAATGAATTAGTAAGCTTAAAAGATATGGAACAAGATGAAGACGATGCTGATTCACTAAAAATAGAAGAATTAACTAATAATGAACCAGAAAAGAAAGAGGAAGAATCTTTAGAACCTCAAGAAGATGATACTTATGAGGATGAAGAAGATGAAGAAGATTATGATGATCTTGATGACTTAGAATTTCCTGGCGACGTTAATGAAGAGGAGGAAGATCTTATATGATGGATGTAAATAATTTTAGAGGTATCAAAATATCTATTGCTTCCCCTGAAAAGATTAGGGAATGGTCTTATGGTGAGGTTAAAAAACCTGAGACCATTAACTATCGTACTCAAAAACCTGAAAGAGACGGCTTATTTTGTGAAAAAATATTCGGACCAACTAAGGATTTTGAATGTTCTTGTGGTAAATACAAGAGATTAAGATATAAAAATGTTATTTGTGATCGTTGTGGAGTAGAAGTAACTTCATCTAAAGTACGTCGTGAACGTATGGGACACATTGAACTTGCAGCGCCATGTTCTCACATTTGGTTCTTTAAAGGCGTTCCATCTAAGATGAGTTTAGTACTTGATATGTCTCCAAGAGACTTAGAAGAAGTATTATACTTTGTATCTTATGTTGTAATTGACCCAGGCCAAGTACCTTTAGAGAAAAAACAAACTTTATCTGATAAAGAGTATCGTGCTTACTATGAAAAATATGGTAATGCCTTCAAAGTAGGAATGGGTGCTGAAGCTATCCAAGAACTACTTAAAGAAGTAGATTTAGATAAAGAAATCGAAGATTTAAGAAAAGAATTAGATGGCGCTACTGGTCAAAAACGTGTTCGTTTAGTAAAACGTTTAGACTGCTTAGTTGCTTTCAAAGAATCAGGCAATCGTCCTGAATGGATGGTACTTACAGCGTTACCTGTAATTCCTCCAGATTTACGACCAATGATTCAATTAGATGGTGGTAGATTTGCTACTTCTGACTTAAATGATTTATATAGAAGAATTATTAATCGTAATAATCGTCTAAAGAAATTATTAGAATTAGGAGCACCTACAATCATCGTTCAAAACGAAAAACGTATGTTACAAGAAGCTGTTGACTCATTATTTGATAATGGTCGTCATGGTAGAAGTGTAACTGCTGCTGGTAATCGTCCATTAAAATCTTTATCAAGTATGTTAAAAGGTAAACAAGGACGTTTCCGTCAAAACTTACTAGGTAAACGTGTTGACTATTCTGGTCGTTCTGTTATCGTTGTTGGTCCATCATTAAAAATGTATCAATGCGGTCTTCCAAAAGAAATGGCTTTAGAACTATTCAAACCCCATGTTATTCATGGCCTAGTAGAAAGAGGCTTAGCTCATAATATTAAAGGAGCTAAAAAGCTAATTGATAATAAAGATGAATGTGTATGGGATGTAGTAGAAGACGTAATTACTGAACATCCAGTAATGTTAAACCGTGCCCCTACATTACATAGACTAGGTATCCAAGCTTTCGAACCAGTTTTAGTTGGTGGTAAAGCTATGCGTTTGCATCCACTTGTATGTGCCGCTTTCAATGCTGACTTCGATGGTGACCAAATGGCTATCCATATTCCATTAAGTGAAGAAGCTAAAGCTGAAGCTCGTATCTTAATGCTTGGTGCTAATAACATCTTAAAACCATCTGATGGTAAACCAATCGTTACACCTTCACAAGATATGATTTTAGGTAACTACTATCTATCTATTGAAGAAGCAGGCTTAGAAAACGAAGGTAAAGTATTTAAAAATTCTAACGAAGCCCTAATGGCTTATGAAAGAAAAGAAATAAGCCTTCATACAAGAATTGCTATTCCTGTATCATCATTTAAATATAAACTATTTACTGATGAACAAAAAGATAAATACTTAGTAACAACAGTTGGTAAATTAAAATTCAATGAAATTTTACCAGACTCCTTCCCATATATTAACGAACCATCAAAAGAAAATATTGAAGGAATTACTCCTAATAAATTCTTCTTACCAATGGGTGTTAATATTCCTGAAGAAATTGCTAAAATGCCATTAACTGATCCATTCGTTAAGAAAACATTTAGTAGTTTAATTGCCCAAGTATTTAAAAGATATAAAACTACTGAAACATCAGTTATGTTAGATAAATTAAAAGACTTAGGTTTTAAATATTCAACTATTGCTGGTATTTCAATCTCTATGAGTGATGTAATTGAATCTAAACAAAAAGGTCAAATTATTGCTGATACTCAAAGTAAAGTAGATAAAGTAAATAAACAATTCCAAAGAGGTTTAATTACTGAAGATGAACGTTACAAGACTGTATGTTCATTGTGGGCTAAAGCAACATCTGATATTTCACAAGAACTACAAACCATCGCTAAAGAAAATATGATGAACCCAATCTTCATGATGATGAATTCTGGAGCCCGTGGTTCTGCTAATCAGTTTAACCAACTTGCTGGTATGCGTGGTTTAATTGCCAAACCAACTGGTGAAACTATTGAAATCCCAGTTAAGTCAAATTTAATTGAAGGATGTAACGTAACAGAGTTCTTTATCGGTACCCGTGGTGGTCGTAAAGGTATCGTTGATACAGCCTTAAGAACTGCCGATTCAGGATACTTAACTCGTCGTTTAGTAGATGTTGCTCAAGATATCGTTGTTAAAGAAGAAGACTGTGGCACTATTAATGGTGTTGAAGTTACTGACTTTATTGATGAAAGATCTAATACAATGATTGAGCCATTAATCGAAAGAATTATTGGCCGTTATACAGCAACTAAAGTAATTAATCCAGAAACTAAGGAAGTTATTATTGATAAAAATCAATATATTACAGAAGCAATTGCTAATAAGATTATTAATGCCGGTATCAAGAGTGTTAAGATTAGAAGTGTTCTAACTTGTAATACTGTTAACGGTGTATGTCAACATTGTTATGGACGTAACCTTGCAACTGGAAACTTAGTTGAAACTGGAGAAGCTGTTGGTATTATGGCTGCTCAATCAATTGGTGAACCAGGTACACAGCTTACCATGCGTACATTCCATGAAGGTGGAGTTGCCGGTGGCGATATTACTCAAGGTCTTCCAAGAGTTGAAGAACTATTTGAAGCTCGTAACCCTAAAGGTAAAGCAACAATTGCTGAAATTGCTGGGAAAATTGCTTCTATTGAAGAAACTAATGGTAAATACAAAATTATCATTGAAAATGACGTTGAAGCAAGAGAACATATCACTAACTACAATACTAAATTATGTGTAGAATTAGGCGATATGGTAAATGCAGGTGATCCATTAACTGTTGGTTCAATCGCACCAAAAGAATTACTTGCGGTAACTGACCCAATAACTGCTCAACAATACATTGTTAAAGAAGTTCAAAAAGTTTATAAATCTCAAGGTGTAGACGTTTCTGATAAACATATCGAAGTTATTGTTCGTAGAATGATTTCTAAGATGAAGATTTTAGATGGTGGAGATACTGACTTAGTAGCTGGACTATCTGTAACATTAAATGAATTTGCTAATGCTAATAAACCAGTATTATTAACTGGTGGCGTACCTGCAACTGGACTTCCAGTAATGTTAGGTATTACTAAAGCATCATTAGAAACAGATTCCTTCCTATCAGCAGCATCCTTCCAAGAAACTACAAGAGTATTAACTGATGCTGCCATTCGTGGTAAAGTTGATCATCTAAGAGGGCTTAAAGAAAATGTTATCATAGGTAAACTTATCCCAGCTGGAACAGGAGCAAAACAATATTCTGATATTCAAACAGTTTTAGAAAAGGAATTCATGGATGATGATGCTCAAGAAATGTTAGAAGAACAACTTATGGATGATACTGGCGAAGACAAAGTAGACGCTATGGTAGAATCTGAAGAAGAATCTAACGAAGAAACTAGTGAAAATTAGTTTCTTTTTCTTTTGTATAATTTTTAAAAAAAATTAGCACTCTAGTATTGACAAGTGCTAAAAATAAGAGTATTATATACTTAGCATTTGAAAGAAAAGAGTGCTAAAAAGAGGTGATTATCTTGGATGAAAGACAACAAAGAATCCTAAAGGAAATTGTTGAAAACTACATTAAATCAGCCAAGCCAATAGGGTCAAAATCTTTATGCCAAAAATTCAAATGTTCATCAGCAACGATAAGAAACGAAATGGCTATCTTAGAAAGCCTTGGATACATTGAAAAAAATCATATTTCTAGTGGTCGAGTGCCATCAGAACTAGGGTATAAATATTACGTTACATATTTGATGAAACCAAAAGAATTAAATGGTGAAGAAATGTTGAAGCTACAAACCATATTTTCTAATCAAAACTTAGAAATATCGGATGCGATTACTAAGTGTGTAGATATAATTAGTGAAATAACTAACTATACCTCAGTAATCTTAGGTAGTAGTTCCAAAGATAATGCTCTGCAACAAGTAAGTATTATTCCTCTTGCTAATAACAAGATAGTAGCCTTAGTATGTACTGATAAAGGCATCGTTGAAAATAAACAATTTACCTTACCAGAAAATACTAATATTGAGGAAGTAGTTAAAACATCGGAAATTATTAATAAAATGTTAGTTGGAACACCAATTAATGAAGTATCTGAAAGATTAGAATTTGACATTAAACCAATTATTGCTAAAAAAATAAAACAATATGAACAAGTTTATAACATCTTCTATGATGCTTTCCATAACTTCACTAAAAACAGTTCAAATGTTCACTTTGGTGGTAAAGCCAACCTTTTAAAACAACCTGAATATGACAATGTCAGTGATGTAAAAAGAATTATTACCAAATTTGAAGATGAAAACTTACTAAGAAAAATTGATACTAATGTGGACGGCATAAACGTCTATATTGGCGACGAAAATGAATTTGATAAAGATGTTACCATCGTTAAAACAAAATATCATATCAATGGGGAAGAAGGAACCATTGCTGTAGTAGGACCAAAAAGAATGGAATATGCTAAAGTAGTAGGGCTTCTAAAATACATTAATGATAATTTAAATGATGAAGAACATCATATAGACTAAGAGGGATTTTATGGAAGAAAAAAAGGAAAAAATGATGGAAGAAGAACTTCCAAAAGAACATCAAGCAAAATGTGAAAAACATTGTTGCAAAGATCACAATAAAAAGCATGATCATCATGAATGCGAATGCCAAAAAGAAACCGAAAATAAAACTAAGGAACTAAACGAAAAAGTCTTAAGATTATCTGCCGAGATGCAAAATATGCGTCGCAGATATGAAGAAGAAAAAAGTTCTATGGTTAAATATGAAGGTAGTGAATTAATAAAAAATTTACTTCCGATTCTTGATAACTTTGAACGTGCTATAGCCATGGATGCAACTGAGAATGAAAAGTACTTAGAAGGATTTAAAATGATATATGCCAATATGATTACAACTTTAAAAAATATTGGCGTAGAAGAAATTGATTGCTTACATAAGCCTTTTGATCCTAAATTTATGGAAGCAGTGTTAACTGAAGAAATAATTGAAGAAGAACAAGGCATTGTCTTAGATGTCTTACAAAAAGGTTATATGTATAAAGATAAACTACTTAGACCAGCAATGGTAAAAGTAAATGAATAAATATTAAAGGAGAGATTATTATGAGTAAAATTATAGGTATTGATTTAGGTACAACTAACTCATGTGTAGCTGTATTAGAGGGTGGAGTTCCTCATGTTATTACAAATCCAGAAGGTAACAGAACAACTCCTTCAGTAGTAGCGTTTAAAGGTGACGAAGAATTAGTTGGTGAAACCGCTAAACGTCAAGCTGTAACTAACGTAAAAAATACAATTTCAAGTATCAAGAGAAAAATGGGTACTGATGAAAAAGTTGAAGCCAATGGTAAGTCATATACTCCAGAAGAAATTTCTGCTAAAATCTTAATGAAACTTAAGAGCGACGCTGAAAGTTACTTAGGAGAAAAAGTTACCAAAGCTGTTATCACAGTTCCAGCATACTTTAACGATGCTCAAAGACAAGCAACTAAAAATGCTGGTAAAATTGCTGGCTTAGATGTTGAAAGAATTATCAACGAACCAACAGCTGCTGCCTTAGCATATGGTATTGATAAACAAGAAAAAACACATACTGTCTTAGTATACGACTTAGGTGGTGGTACATTTGATGTATCTATCCTAGAACTAGGTGATGGTGTTTTCGAAGTTAAATCAACTGCTGGTAATAACCATTTAGGTGGCGATGACTTCGATCAAAGAGTTATGGATTACTTAGTAAGTGAATTTAAAAAAGAAAATGGTATAGATTTATCTAACGATAAAATGGCAATGCAAAGAATTAAAGATGCTGCTGAAAAAGCTAAAAAAGATTTGTCTGGTATGATGAGTGCTGAAATTTCTATTCCATTCATTGCTCAAAGTGCTGAAGGACCATTACATTTAAATATGACTTTAAACAGAGCTAAATTTGAAGACTTAAATAAAGACTTATTTGATTCTACGTTAGATGCTGTTCATAAAGCCTTAAGTGATGCTAAATTAACTAACAATGATATTGATAAAGTATTATTAGTTGGTGGTTCAACAAGAATTCCTTATATTCAAGATTTAGTTAAGAAAGAATTAGGCAAAGAACCTTCTAAAGAAGTTAACCCCGATGAAGTTGTTGCCATGGGTGCTGCTATTCAAGGTGGCGTTCTAACCGGTGAAGTTGATGACTTAGTATTACTAGATGTTACTCCATTATCACTTGGTATTGAAACAATGGGAAATGTTATGACAGTCCTAATTCCAAGAAATACCACTATTCCAACATCTAAATCACAAGTGTTCTCAACTGCTGCTGATAACCAACCTGCTGTAGATATTCATGTCCTACAAGGTGAAAGACCAATGGCTTCTGATAACAAGACTTTAGGCAACTTCCGTCTAGACAGTATTCCTGCCGCACCACGTGGAGTTCCACAAATTGAAGTTAAATTTGATATTGATGCAAATGGTATTGTTAATGTTACTGCTAAAGATTTAGGAACTAACAAAGAACAATCTATTACAATTACTTCTTCAACTAACCTTAGTGATGAAGAAATCGAAAAGATGAGAAAAGAAGCTGAGGCTAATAAAGAAGCCGACGATAAGAAGAAAGCCTTAGCGGAAGCTAAAAATGAAGCTGATGCTACAATCTTCCAAACTGAAAAATCATTAAAAGATTTAGAAGGCAAAGTAAGCGACAGCGATAAAAAGTCAGCTGAAGATAAAATTGCTGAATTAAAGAAAACTTTAGAAAGTGATAATGTTGATGACATTAAAGCTAAAACTAAAGAACTAAGCGATATAGCTATGAAATATGCCCAAAAAGTATATGAAGAAGCTGCTAAACAAAACCAAGCAAATAATGCCAATGAAACTTCGAATACTGACTCTAAAGACGATGTCAAAGAAGCTAAATACGAAGAAAAATAATTTGATAGATAAAGAAAAGTTCTAGGTGACTAGAACTTTTCGACCATAATAGAAAAGGATAATTTATGAAAAGATGCGAAGTTAAAGAAAATGCTAAATGGAATTTAGAGTATTTCTTTAAAAACACTGAAGAATATAAAAATAGTATTTT
>OHLI01001080.1_pt1 | contig 11667 bp, 10 predicted proteins | sample 1569051 | NCBI WGS metagenome assembly OHLI01 (sample SAMEA3879561, study PRJEB24766) | human gut metagenome | biome: human-associated habitat; feature: feces | place: USA | collected 1985/1987
GGTCACGTCGAGGCCGAAGCGGTCGAGGATGCGGCGGCGCAGAATTTCGAGCTGAATTTTGCCCATGAGCTGTACGTGGATCTGCCCGTAGCGCTCGCCCCAGACGATGCGCAGCATGGGGTCCTCTTCTTCAAGCTCGCGGAGCTTTATAAGCGCGCTGTGCGCGTCCGCGCCGTCGGGTAGGATGAGCTGATAGGTCAAAACCGGCTGCAAAAGCGGGGCGGACGCCTCCGCCTCCGCGCCGAGGCCGAGACCAACATAGCTGTGGCTGAGGCCCGTGACGGCGACGACGCTGCCCGCGCCCGCCTCTTCGAGCGCGCGGAATTTGACGCCGGAGTAAAGCCGCAGCTGATCGGCCTTTTCATTATAGTCCTGATTCTGCGCGCGATAGGTGAGAGGTGCCTTCACGCGCAGCGCGCCGCCTGTGACCTTGAGCCACGTGAGCCGCGCGCCCTGCGCGTCGCGCGAGATCTTGAAGACCTTTGCGCCGAATTCCTTCGGATAGACCGGCTCGCGCGTGAAGCACGCGAGCGCGGTGAGAAAGTCCTCCACGCCGTCCAGCTTGAGCGCCGAACCGAAAAAGCAGGGGAAGACCTTGCGGTTTTTGACCATCTCAGCAATCAGAGCGTCGTCGATTTTTCCACGCTCCAAAAGCTGCTCGAGCGCCGCCTCGTCGCAGAGAGCGAGCGCTTCGTCGCGCGTTTCCTGCGATGCGGAGAAATCGACGCATTCCGCGCTCAGTGTCGCCGTGAGCTGGCGCAGAAGCGCGTCCTTGTCCGCGCCCGCCAAGTCCATCTTGTTGATGAAAAGAAACGTCGGCACCTCGTAGCGCGTGAGCAGGCGCCAGAGCGTTCGCGTGTGGCTCTGCACGCCGTCGCTGCCGCTGATGACGAGCACTGCGTAGTCGAGCACCGACAGCGTGCGCTCCATCTCGGCGGAAAAGTCAACGTGTCCCGGCGTGTCTATCAGGTTTATGCGATAGTCAACGCCGTTGTCCTTGTTTACCCAATGCACCGTGGTAGCGGCGCTGGCTATGGTTATGCCTCTCTCCTGCTCTTGCTGCATGGAGTCCATAACCGCAGTGCCCTCGTGCGTTTCGCCTAACTTTCTGGTTTTGCCGGTGAAAAACAGGATTCTTTCGCTTGTCGTAGTTTTTCCCGCGTCGATGTGCGCCATGATTCCGATGTTACGCACCTCGCGCAAAGGATATGTTCTTGCCACCTGTCTTTTCTCCCGTTACCAACGATAATGTGCAAACGCTTTGTTGGCTTCTGCCATACGATGGGTTTCTTCTTTCTTCTTGAAAGCGCCGCCCGTGCTGTTGAAAGCGTCCATAATTTCGCCTGCAAGACGTTCGTCCATCTTTTTCTCGCCGCGTTTTCTTGCGTACAAGGTCATCCAGCGGATGCCCAGCGTTTGTCTTCTGTCAGCGCGGATATCGAGAGGTACCTGATACGTGCTGCCGCCTACTCGTCTTGCTTTGACTTCGACTGCGGGCATCACGTTTTCAAGGGCCTTCGTAAAGACGTCGATTGCCGGTTGGTTTAATTTCTTTTCTACAATATCAAATGCACCGTAAACGATACCTTCGGCAGTTGATTTTTTGCCGTCGTACATTACCTGATTGATGAGTTTCGTAACAACTTTGCTGTTGAACTTCGGATCGGGAAGTACGTCACGTTTAGGTACGCCTGCTCTTCTTGGCATATTAGTAACCTCCTGTTTATTTGGGTGTTGAAATCATCCGATTATTATTTGGGGCGTTTTGCGCCGTACTTGGAACGAGCCTGTCTGCGATTTGCAACGCCTGCCGTGTCCAAAGTGCCGCGAATAATGTGATACCTGACGCCCGGCAAGTCCCTGACACGTCCGCCACGGATAAGTACCACGCTGTGCTCTTGCAGATTGTGACCGATACCGGGGATATAAATCGTACCCTCCATACCGTTTACAAGACGGACACGCGCGATTTTACGAAGCGCCGAGTTAGGTTTCTTAGGGGAAGTCGTGGTGACGGACAAGCATACGCCGCGTTTTTGCGGGCATTGCTGCATAATAGGCGTGGTGCTTTTCTTGACCTGTCTTTCCCTGCCTTGCTTGACTAATTGGTTAATTGTCGGCATTTTTTGCTAACCTCCTGATGTAATTTCGGATGAGCCTATCAGCAACCCGAAGATAAACTCAAACATTTATGGTAACGTCTTTACTTCAACCCCACGACCGCCGCCGGAACGTCGATGCCCGAAATTCTTCCGAGTTCCTTTTTGGAAGGAACGCTTATGATTTCGATACCGTTTTCCCTGCACAACGCGGTCACGCTGTTTCTGATAAAGCCGTCGGCATTGTCGGCGACGATGACACACTTTACCGTCTTTCCTTCAATGCTTTTAAGCACTTGTTTTGTACCGACCACTTTTTCGGATTCCGAAATGGTCTTTAATAATTTAGTATTTATCATATACTCTCACATTTAGAGTAATAGAAAACATCTTGTAGCAATACTACAAGCCCTAATATAATATCAATAAAAGAACAAGATGTCAAAGAAAAAAACGGGATTTTTATAAAATAATCTCAAAAACCATGGTAATTTTGCATCAAAAGCAGGCTCGCGACGTAAAAACATATCGTCCCCGCCGTGATGAACACGTGAAATACCGCGTGTACGAATCTGAGTTTTATGCCGAACAGTATGCTCCCCGCGATACAAAGCAACGCTCCCGAAAGATAAAGTATCTTCACTGCGTGAGGTATGTACGAATAATTGATAATGAACGCCGCAAGCATGACCGCGCCGATTACAAAGTCGAGCGTCATCGTTACCGCCTTGAATTTGTCGACGTTCGTCACGCTGAGCGCGACGCTTATGAACGCGATACCGAAACTTACGCCAAGCGCGATATAATTATAGACGTGTGTCGACAACAATAAACACACCGCACAGCTGCAACCGATGACAAGAAACGGCACGTCGGAATGATCGACCTTGCGCCAGTAATATTTTTTCACAGTGTCCTGAACGGCGTGGTAAATCGTCGATATCGTGTATACCGTAATTGCCGAAAGACAAGTGATAATACTTGTCGCGTACGTCCTTGCGTCGAAACTTATCGTGAGCATGTAAATAAGCCCGGCGATATAAAAAAGTATGGGCAATCCGTGCGTAACGCAGTTTGCGATTTCTTCGGGCACGGAATAGTTTACCTTTGAATATTTTCTGCCGTTTACGTCGACTTCGATTATGTTTGCGCTTCTTGTCAGTTTCATCGTTCTTTCCTAAAAAGTCTCGTGTATATTTCCGCAAAACAAGGCGTTTATCGTGCCGTTTTGCAACTTAATCTCTGTATTTTGCAATTATTCAAGGCTTACCGACGCCGACGCGTCAAGGTCCAAAGACGCCCGACCTTTGCCTTCTTTTATAAGGTTATAAGCGCACGCGCCGATCATTGCGGCGTTGTCCGTGCAAAGTTTCAAAGGCGGATAAATCACGTTAACGCCGTGCTTTTTCCCGACCTTTTCCATCTCCTCGCGAAGGTGCTTGTTGGACGCGACTCCCCCTGCGATAACGACGGTTTTCAACCCCGTTTTCAGCAGTGCTTTTTCGACGTTTTCGGTCATTACGCCGACCGCCGATTTCTGGAAGGAACACGCGACGTCCGCTTTGTTTACTTCTTCGCCTTTTTGCGCCGCCGTGTGCATGTAATTTATCACCGACGTTTTCAGCCCGCTGTAACTGAAATCGAGGGTGTTTTTGTTGTGAAATCCTTTCGGGAAATCTATCGTGGGTTTCCCGTCTTTTGCAAGTTTTTCGATTTCCGGGCCGCCGGGATAAGGCAACCCCAAAACGCGCGCGACTTTGTCAAATGCTTCGCCGACGGCGTCGTCCTGCGTCGTGCCGATGACTTTTACGTCGTCGTACCCAGTAACTTCCACGATTGCGGTGTGTCCGCCCGACGCAAGCAAGCAAAGATACGGCGGTTCCAGCGATTTGTCCGCGATATAGTTTGCCGAAATATGCCCCCTGACGTGATTCACCTTAATAAGCGGCACGTTCATTGCGTACGCAAGCGCTTTCGCATACGATACGCCGACAAGCAGCGCGCCCAGAAGTCCCGCTCCGTACGTTACCGCCACGGCGGATATGTCGGAAAGCGACACGTTTGCCTGCTTCAACGCTTCATCGACGGTGTTTCTTATCGCCGAAACGTGATTCCTGCTTGCGATTTCCGGGACAACCCCGCCGAATCGCTTGTGAATCTCGATCTGCGACGCTATGACAAGCGACAATACGTCCCTGCCGCGCGTTACCGCCGCCGACGTTTCGTCGCAACTCGACTCTATCGCAAGAATAAGATAATCGTCCTTGTTTTGAAGTTCCTTAAACTTTTTTTCGGCGATTTCTTCGTACATTAAAGCCTCTTCAAGTATTCCACGATAAACGGCTCGATATCGCCGTCCATAACAGACTGGATATTGCCCGTTTCGTAATTCGTCCTGTGGTCTTTCACCATAGTGTACGGGCAGAAAACGTAACTTCTTATCTGGCTGCCCCATTCGATTTTTTTAAGGTCGCCTTTTATGGAATTGGCTTCCGCCATTTGTTCTTCTTCGCGTTTTTCGATGAGTTTCGATTTCAGCATACGCATGCAGACTTCGCGGTTCTGAATCTGGCTGCGCTCGTTCTGACAAGCAACGATAATACCCGTCGGGATATGCGTGATACGCACCGCGCTTTCGGTTTTGTTGACGTGCTGACCGCCCGCGCCGCCCGAACGATAGGTATCGACTTTCAGGTCTTCCGGGCGAATTTCGATTTCTTCGTCGTTGATGATTTCGGGCATTACTTCGACCGACGCGAACGACGTGTGTCGGCGCGACTGCGAATCGAACGGGGAAATTCTGACAAGGCGGTGTATGCCTTTTTCGGCTTTCAGATATCCGTACGCATTGTCGCCTTCCGCCGTGAACGTCACGCTTTTTATGCCCGCTTCGTCGCCTTCAAGAAGGTCAAGGACTTTCATCTGATAACCCTTTCTTTCGATATATCTTGAATACATACGATACAGCATCTGCACCCAATCCTGCGCTTCCGTACCGCCTGCGCCCGCATGCAAAGTAATGATTGCGTTGAGCGAGTCGTATTTGCCTTTTAAAAGCGCGTCAAGTCTTAAATGCTCGATTTTGTCGGTTAAACCTGCGATTTCGGCATTTACGCTTTCGACTTCGCTTTCGTCGTCGGCTTCTTCGGCAAGCTCGATAAGGACTTTTACGTCCTCGACTTCCGCCCTTACTTTTTCAAATTTCTGGATTTTTGTTTCCAGCATTTTCAGCTCGCGGTTGACTTCTCCCGCGTGCGCCATGTTATCCCAGAAACCGTCCGAGTGCTGTTCTTTCGTAAGGACGTCGACGCGGGCTTTCAGACTGTCCAAATCGAAAGCATCCGCAACCATTTTAAGGGTGTCGTCAAATTCCTTTATTTTATTTTTCTGATTGAAAAAATCTACCATTGTCGTTAATTATTCTGGTTTCTTCCGCAGCAGTTCTTGTATTTTTTGCCCGAGCCGCACGGACACGGATCGTTTCTGCCGACCTTGCCTGCACTCTTCACGGGTTTCGCCTTGTTGTTGACGCGCTCGACGCCCTGCTTAACTTCGCCGTCCTCGCTTCTTTCCACGGTGACTTTCATAAGGGTAATCGCCGTGTCGCGACGAATGTTGTCGATCATTTCGTCAAACATTTCAAAGCCTTCTTTCTGATATTCCTGCACGGGATTGTGCTGACCGTATCCGCGAAGTCCGATACCTTCTCTCAAACTTGACATTGCGTCGATATGATCCATCCACTTGCTGTCGACGTTTCGTAAAAGCACAAACCTTTCAAGGTCGTGGAAGTCAAGACCGACCGATTCGCAATACTTGACCTTTTCTTCAAGGAGTTCTTTTGCTTTCGCGGCGACTTCTTCGACAAGCCCTTCGCGGCTGAGTTTTTTGGCTTTTTCCGCCGTGATAAACGCAGTGCCTTCGGGGAAAAGTCTTTGTTCGAGCGCGCGGTTGAACGCTTCGAGATCCCACTCTTCAACGGGCTTTTCGTCGTCGTAATAGAACCCGACGATTTCCCTTGCGACAGGCTCAATCATATCGATGACCTGCGCGTGTACGTCAACGCCGTCCAGAACCTTGTTGCGTTCTTCGTAAATGATTTCGCGCTGTTTGTTCATGACGTCGTCGTAACTCAGCACGCTCTTTCTGATTGAGAAGTTGCGGCTTTCGACCATGCGCTGAGCGCGTTCGATCTGCTTGCTGATGACGCTGTTCGAAATCGCCATATCGTCGTCGACGTTCATCATTTCGGTGATGCGTTTCAACTTATCGCCGCCGAAAATCCTTGCGATGTCGTCTTCAAGGGAAATATAGAAAATCGAGCTGCCTTTGTCGCCCTGACGTCCGCTTCGACCGCGCAACTGGTTGTCGATACGGCGGCTTTCGTGGCGTTCCGTGCCGATTATGCGAAGACCGCCCGCCTCGATGACTTCTTCCTTTTCCTTGTCGCAAGTTTCCTTGTACGACTTATAATATCTTTGGTATTCGTCGCGAAGTTTAATAAGGTTTTCGTCGTCGAGTTTCACAAACGACGTTGCGGTTTCGATATCTTCGGTGCTGTATCCTTCTTTTTCAAGGCGTTGTTTGGCAAGATATTCGGGATTTCCGCCCAGCATAATATCGGTGCCTCGGCCTGCCATGTTCGTGGCGATGGTAACCGCGCCGATTCTGCCCGCCTGCGCGACGATATCCGCTTCCATCTTATGGTTTTTCGCGTTCAATACGTTGTGGAAAATGCGTTCTCTGTGCAGAATTTTTGACAAAAGTTCCGACTTTTCGACGGAAACCGTGCCGACAAGCACCGGCTGACGACGTTCCGCACAATCTTTGATATCCTTGATAATCGCGTCGATTTTGCCCGATTTTTTCGTATAAATCTGGTCGTTTTCGTCGATTCTTATCATCGGAAGATTGGTGGGGATAACCACGACGTCAAGGTTGTAAATGTTCTGGAATTCTTCTTCTTCCGTCTTTGCCGTACCCGTCATACCCGACAGTTTTTTGTAAAGGCGGAAGTAGTTTTGCAGGGTAATCGTCGCAAGAGTGCGGTTTTCGCTTTGTACCCTTACGTTTTCTTTCGCTTCGATTGCCTGATGCAGCCCGTCGCTGAAACGACGTCCCGTCATAACGCGGCCGGTGAATTCGTCGACGATAAGCACCTGTCCGTCCTGCACGATGTAATCGACGTCCTTTTTCATTATGACGTTGGCTTTCATCGCCTGATTGATATAGTGGTTAAGCGCGGTGTTGTCAAGGTCGGTAAGGTTTTGCACCCCAAAGAATTTCTCGGCTTTCGAGACGCCTTCGTCGGTGAGATTGACCGTCTTTTCCTTTTCTTCGTGGGTGTAATCTTCGCCTTCTTTCAACGTCCTTGCGAAACGGTTTGCGCGGATATACATATCGCTCGACTTATCGCCGCGTCCCGAAATGATAAGGGGTGTGCGCGCTTCGTCGATGAGTATGCTGTCCACTTCGTCCACGATTGCAAAGGCGTGTCCGCGCTGTACGCGGTCTTCTTTTGTGACAGCCATGTTGTCGCGAAGGTAATCGAAACCGAATTCGTTGTTCGTGCCGTAAGTAATATCGGCGTTATAGGCGGCTTTTTTGTCTTCCGTCTTCATATCGTGCAAAATGACGCCGACGCTCATTCCGAGGAACCTGTAAATCTTTCCCATCCACTCGGCGTCGCGCTTTGCAAGGTAATCGTTGACGGTAACGACGTGTACACCGTTCCCCGTAAGCGCGTTAAGATATGCCGGCAGCGTTTCGACAAGCGTTTTTCCTTCGCCGGTCTTCATTTCTGCGATGCGTCCCTGATGCAAGGTGATGCCGCCCAGAAGCTGCACGTAATAATGACGAAGCCCGGTAACCCTCGTCGACGCCTCTCTTACCGCCGCAAACGCTTCGGGCAGAAGTGCGTCCAACTTTTCGCCGTTATTGTATCTTTCTTTCAATGCCGGCGTAATCGCTTGCAGCTCTTCGTCGGACATAGCCTTAAATCTTTCCGACAATTCTTCAACCTTGTCGGCAATCTTTTTCAGTTTTCTGACGTTTCTTTCGTTCTCGTCAAAAAGCGTGCTGAAAATACCCATTTAATCTCCTTGTGCGCGTGCGCGCAAAAAATGACTTTTTTATATAATACACTAAATTAGTTTTTGTGTAAAGCGTTGGCGTTATCTTCGGCGATTTCGCCTTTTTCGCCGTCAGGCTTGAACGCGGTTTGCGCCGCCGTTATCGAATAAACCTTGCGTGCGCCCGCGCGTTTTAATACTCTCGCGCATTCGTTTATCGTCGCGCCCGTCGTGTAAACGTCGTCGATGACAAGGACGTTTTTGCCCTTGATTTCGTCAGCGCGGACAACGTCGAAAACGCCTTTCAGGTTTTCACGACGCTCTTTTGCGGTCAGTTTCTTCTGCCTGTCGGTTTCTTTGACCTTTTTGAGATTGTCGAAAACCGAAAGCCCGGTGCGAAGTCCGACCTCTTTTGCAAGAAGTTCCGACTGATTGTAGCCCCTTTCTTTTTCTTCTTTTTCGGTCATCGGGACGTACAAAATGAAATCGCAATTAAAACCGCCCGTAAAATATTCGTCCGCCATCGCTTTCGCAAGTTCTTTCGCGATATAAAGTTTGTTGCCGAATTTAAGTTTTTTGACAAGGTCGCTTGCCGTTTTTTCGTAAATGAACGGCGAACGATTCATATCGAAGTATTTATCGAAGCGGGTGCAGTTGTCGCAGTAATCCGCCTCGTTTTTCATCCTTATGCCACAGATTTTGCAGCGATGCCCGTCGTTTTCGATAAGGTTTAAGTAACATTTTCCGCAAAGATTCAGCCTTGTTTCGTGTTGAAGTTCGTCGCCGCAGTTGACGCAGGTCAGCCCTTCGGGATACAGCAAATCCAGAAACTTATCGGAAAGTTTTTTGAAAAACTCCTTCGCCTTAGTCGTATTCACCGTACGCCTCCGTCAGAAATCTTGTGAGCAACGTATATCGTTTTGCGGTGTAATTGTTCCTGACCATACGCTTTACGACGTCTTCCGCGCCCACGATGACGCACAGGTCTTTCGCGCGGGTTACGGCGGTGTACAAAAGGTTTCTGGTCATTATGAAATAGTTCCCCTGCGAGAGCGCGACAACCACCGCCTTGAACTCGCTTCCCTGCGATTTATGCACCGAAACGGCGTATGCCGGGATAATCTGGTCAATATCGCTTAATGAATATTCCGACACTTTATTATCGTCAAAACGAACGTTAAACTTCATATTTTGTCGGTCAATACTTTCGATAAAGCCCGTATCGCCGTTGAAAACGCCTGCCCCGCGTTTAATTCTTCCGTCAACTTCTTCAAACCATTCCTGCTCGTAATTATTGACGGTCTGCATTATTTTATCACCTTCGCGGAAGGTGTATTCGCCGCATTTTATGTCGTCGAAAGAATCCTTTTTCGGGTTAAGGCTGTCCCTTATCGCGGCGTTTAAACTGATGACGCCCGCAACGCCCTTTTTCATCGGACACAATACCTGCACGTCGGTCTGCTCGCATTTCAGGTACTTCGGCAGTCTTGTCGTGACAAGTGCTTCGACTTCTTCTTTGACTTCGGTCGGGTCGGACTTATCGACAAAGAAAAAGTCTTTTGCGCGGTTGTCGAGCACAGGCATTTTGCCGTGATTTATAAGGTGCGCGTTTTCGATAATCATACTGCCGTCGGACTGACGGTAGATTTTGTCAAGATACGTTATTTTGAAAAGTCCCGACGCGATTACGTCCGCAAGAACGTTGCCCGCGCCCACCGACGCAAGCTGATCCTTGTCGCCCACGAGTATGAGCGTCGCGCCGTCCTGCAACGCCTTGACAAGGCTTGAAAAGACGTATTCGTCAACCATACTCACTTCGTCGACGATGACGACGTCCACGGGGATTTTCGTGTTTTCGTTGTAAGTGAAATAGCCTTTGCCGTCCTTGAAATCGAGATCAAGCAGGCGGTGAATGGTTTTCGCTTCTTCACCCGTCGCCTCGCCCATACGTTTCGCCGCGCGTCCCGTTGGCGCACACAGTTGATAGGACAACTTCAAAAATTTGAGAATGTGCAGAATGCACTTTATTATCGTGGTTTTGCCCGTGCCGGGGCCGCCCGTTATGACGTGCACGCCGGAATTAAGGCTGTTCGACACGGCCTCACGCTGCTTTTCGTGCAGTTTTATGCCGCTCATTTCTTCAAACTTATCGATTTGTTCCGAAAAATCCACTTCGATGCCGCCGTGCGCCGCTTCGAGTAGCGCAAGCCGTCTTGCAATCGTTTTTTCGGTAAGGTAGCTTTTGTAAAGCATATAAAAGCGCGCGTTATCGACGACGTAGTCTTTGATTTCCGCCAGGAAAATAAGGTCTTCGATATTGCACTCCACCTTTTCAAGATAAGTTTCGTCAAATCCCAGAAGGGATAAAAGTTCTTTTTTGAGTATATCGTCGGGAAGTGCGGTGTGCCCGCTCTTGTTCGACGCTTCTTTAAGGGTATAAATTATGCCCGCCCGAATTCTGAAATCGCTGTCTTTCGTGATTCCGACTTCCTGTGCGATTTTGTCGGCGGTCTGAAACCCGACGCGTTCCACGTCGGAAATAAGTTGATACGGATTGGTTTTTACGACTTCTTCGGTGCGCGCGCCGTACGTTTTATAGATTTTAAGCGCAAGGTTTAAAGACACGTCGAAGCGTTGAAGATATACAAGCGTATCCTGCATTTCGCCGTGCTCGCGAAGGGTGGCGCAGATTTCCGCCGCCTTTTTCGCGCTGATTCCTTTCACTTCGGCAAGTTTTTCGGGGCTTGTTTTCATCACGTCGAGGGTGCGCTCGCCGAAACGCTCCACGATATTCCTTGCGGTAACTTCGCCGACACCCTTAAAAATTCCGCTTTTCAGAAACTTTTCGATTGCCGCCGCGCCGTCGGGCTCGACAACTTTCACGCTTTCCGCAAGAAACTGCAAGCCGTGTCTTGTGTGGTACTTATAGTCGCCTGTAAGTTCCAGCCGCATACCTTCGTAAATTTCCGGAAAAACGCCGACAGCGGTGACGTAATCACCGCTGCTTCTTAAATCGACGACGGTATAACCGTTGTCTTCGTTTCTGAAAATAATTTTTTCGACGTCGCCCGAGATAATCATTACTTAATCTCCGCTACCGCTTTTTTAAGCTCCTCCGTTTTGTCGGTCTTTTCCCAGGTAACGTCGTTTCTTCCGAGATGGCCGTAGTTGGCGACCTTTCTGTAAACGGGTTTGCGTAAGTCAAGGTTGTTGATGATTGCAAGCGGACGGAAGTCAAACACTTTCAGCACCGCTTTTGTCAGAATTTCGTCGGAAACTACGCCCGTGCCGAACGTGTTCAAGGACACCGAAACGCTCTGGCTGTGCGACGCCATTATGGAATACGGAGTCCTCATCGGCGCATTCTTCTCCGCATGGTTTCTCCATTTGACACTCCAGCCCTTAGACCTGATGATCCATCAAAAGCAGTATGGCGTATCACACTATGTACGGCAGATGGACAACTTCACGATCTTCGGCTCCAACAAGCGAAAGCT
>OHLI01001081.1_pt1 | contig 11621 bp, 6 predicted proteins | sample 1569051 | NCBI WGS metagenome assembly OHLI01 (sample SAMEA3879561, study PRJEB24766) | human gut metagenome | biome: human-associated habitat; feature: feces | place: USA | collected 1985/1987
TTTCGAAAGCCCGCATTCCTCCCGGGGCTCAAGCCCCGGGCTTCCTGCGGGAAATTCTGTGAATGTCAAGCGCCCCGATGATATTGGTCTTACCTGAGGCGTTGGGTCCGTAAATCACGGACGAGCACAGGCCGCGGACCGTTTCCTTTCCCGCTTTTTCCGAAAACACACTGTAGTCAAGTCCTTTCTGTTTGGGTGCGGGTTCCATGGAAAACACAAACGGCTCCCGGAAAGACTTGTCGTTTGCGGCAGAAAAATAAAGCAACATGACAAATTCCCCTGATTTTGCAGAAATTCTGCAAAATCACCTTAAACAAGGATTTCAGCTTTTGCCGCTTTGGACCATTGTCTGCCGATTTGTCCGGACAACAAAAAAGCGGCCGGGAAAACCTGAGTCTTCTCAACCGGCCGCTTTTTCTGCTTCGAATAAAACTTAAAGCACGTAGCGCGACAAATCTTCGTTGCCCGCGAGTTCCCCGAGTTTTTCCACCACGTAGGCTTCGGTGACTTCTAGCGTCACCGTGGCGGTGTTGCCTGCCTCGTAGCTTACGTCTTCCAAAAGCTTTTCCATCACCGTGTGAAGCCGGCGGGCACCGATGTTTTCGGTGCGCTCGTTCACTTCATAGGCGTAACGCGCAATGGAGCGGATCGCTTCCGGGGTAAAGGTGACTTCGGCGCCGTCGGCCTTTAAAAGCGCCTGGTACTGCTTCACAAGCGAGCAGTCCGTCGACGTGAGAATCTTTTCAAAGTCTTCGGCCGTCAGGCTCTTTAATTCCACGCGGACGGGAAGACGCCCCTGAAGTTCCGGCACGAGATCCGAAGGCTTGGAGAGGTGAAAGGCCCCCGAAGCAATAAAGAGAATATGGTCAGTCTTTACCCAGCCGTACTTCGTGCGCACGGTCGTGCCTTCAATCAAAGGCAGGAGGTCGCGCTGCACGCCTTCGCGCGAGACGTCGGCGCCTGATACGTTTTCCGCGCCCTTGGCGATCTTGTCGATTTCGTCGATAAAGACAATGCCGTTATTTTCCACATTGGCAATCGCGTCGCGGGTGGTCTCGCCCTTGTCAATCAGTTTTGCCGACTCTTCATCGGTGTAGATGTCGAGCACTTCCTTTACGCTCATGCGGCGCTTTTCACGGTTTTGCTGCTGCATCTTTTCAAAAAAGCCCTGCAGCTGATTTTCCATGTCGTCCATTCCGTCGGGTGCAAGCACGTTAAAGACGGGACCCTCGGCAGGCACCTCGGCTTCCACGGTCTTGTCGTCCAATTCACCGTTTCGGATCTGCTCGCGGAAACGCCGGCGGGCCACGCTCTCGGCGGGCTTCACAGGTGCGCCGTTTTCATCGGTCACGGCCGTTGCGGGCGGCACGAGAAGATCAAGCACCCGCTCAACCGCCGCTTCTCTTGCCTGCACCTGCACTTTTTTCTTCTGCGTCTCACGCATGAGTTTCATGCCCGCTTCCATCAGATCCTTGATGATGGATTCGACGTTGCGGCCGACGTAGCCCACTTCCGTAAATTTCGTGGCTTCGGTCTTTACAAACGGGGCATCGGTGAGTTTGGCAAGGCGCCGGGCAATCTCGGTTTTACCCACACCGGTGGGCCCGATCATAAGAATGTTTTTGGGCGTGATTTCCGAGTGCAGGGGTTCGGCCACACGCGAACGCCGCCAGCGGTTTCTCAGGGCCACCGCCACAGCGCGCTTGGCATCATTTTGTCCGACGATGTACTTATCGAGTTCGCTCACGATTTCGCGCGGCGTCATCATTGCATTGGTCATAGATCTTTCGTTTTTTTGTTCGTTCGTCAGAGGATGGTCTTACTCAGGCCTTTTTGGCCTCAGGCGCCTCACCTACGGTTTCCACCGTGAGGTTGTGATTGGTGTAGATACAGAGGTCGCCCGCAATCGTAAGCGACGCGCGCGCAATGGCTTCCGCGCTCATCTCGGTGTGTTCCATAAGGGCCCGCGCCGCAGACTGCGCGTAGGCGCCACCCGAGCCGATCGCGGCAATGCCGTGCTCGGGTTCAATCACGTCGCCGTTACCCGACAAAATCAGGGTCGTGTCCTTGTCCGCGACAATCATCATGGCTTCAAGGTGCCTTAAGGCCCGGTCGGTGCGCCATTCCTTGGCCAGTTCCACCGCGGCGCGCATCAGAATCCCGGAGTGCTTCTCAAGTTTTCCCTCAAAGCGCTCCACCAGCGTAAAGGCGTCGGCCGTGGCGCCCGCAAACCCCACCATGATGCGGTCATGATAGACGCGGCGCACCTTGCGGGCCGTTCCCTTAAAGACGATGTTGCCGAGCGTGACCTGGCCGTCGCCCGCCATCGCGGCGACGCCGTTGCGGCGCACGCACAGAATTGTGGTTCCGTGAAACTGTTCCATTATTTTTTCGTTCGCAGTGAATCAGAAGCGGACACCGTCAAAAAGTGTGCGGCCCGCTTTAAACACCGCAGATTAAGAAACTTCAAAGAAAAAGGGAAGGTCTCGCAACCTTCCCTTGCAACTTAGCACCCGCACGGGCGCCTCAGAATTCGGTTCGAACAGGCAATTAATCCCCGAACATCTTCTGCTTGATTTCGCGCCGCTGCTGCGCTTCAAGCGAGAGAGTGGCCGTCGGACGCGCCAAAAGCCGCGCCGCACCGATGGGTTCGCCGGTTTCTTCGCACCAGCCGTATTCGCCGTCTTCGATGCGCTTAAGGGCAGCCTGTACCTTTTTCAGCAGCTTCCGTTCACGGTCACGCGTTCTGAGTTCCAGCGCGTGCTCCTCTTCGATCGTGGCACGGTCGGCAGGATCGGGCACAACGGTCGTCGCACGCAGGTTTTCCGTCGTCTTGTCGGCATTGTGCTGAAGTTCCTTTTCCATGACGCTTAACCGATGCTTGAAAAATTCCAGCATCTTGTCGTTCATGTAGTCCTTATCGGACATTGCCAGGACTTCCTGCTCGGTCAAAAGTTTCTTCGTTGCCATGACGGTATCTTTGAAAAAACAATGGAACCCACAGCCGGCGGCTACGGGACGCATTCAGTAAAAACAAGGGAACTGCAGGCTGCCGGAAGACAGCCTTTTCAGGTTCGAAACGCGGTACCCGCAAGGGCTTTTCGTGGATCGACCCAAACTCCCCGTTTCTTTAAGGGTGCAGACAATAGCACACTTCAGCCGTTTTCAGCGAAAAATCAAAGAGAAACTAATCTATTCCTCTGATAAACACGTTGCAAAGCCCTCCAAAATCGCCTTCTGCGGCAGGTTTTTGCCGATGATGACGATCTTGTTGGCGGGCTTTTTATCGCCCCAGGTGCCCAAAACGTCCGCCGAGCACACCATATGAACGCCCTGCAGCACGCAGCGGCGGTCGGTCTGCTTGAAGTAGAGCACGCCCTTGTAGCGGAGCATATTCTGCCCGTAAACGGCCACCAGACTCTGGATGTACTGATCAAAGCGCGGTGCATCAAAGGGGCGGTCGGACTCAAACACAAAGGCGGAGACGTCATCGTGGTGATGGTGATGTACGCCCGTTAAAAACGTCGGATCAATATCCAAAACGTCATTCATGTTAAAGCCGCAGATGTTGAGAACCTTCTCCACCGGGAGGTTTCCCATATTGACCGGCTCAATGGGGCAGCGCGGATTGATCGCAATCAGGCGCTCCTTGAGTTTTTCCACGTCTTCGGGCTTTACCAGATCGGTTTTGCTGATGAAGATGCGGTCGGCAAAACCCACCTGATCCTTGGCTTCGGGCTGCTCGTCCAAGGTCTGCATGCCGTGCTTGGCATCAACGATCGTCACGACGCCGTCGAGGCGGTAAAAGCACGCGACCGCATCGTCCATAAAGAATGTCTGGCACACAGGGCCGGGATTAGCGACCCCCGTTGTTTCAATCACAACGTAATTAAAGTCAATTTCGCCCTTGTCGCGGCGGATTCTCAGATCCGTGAGAATCCGGGAGAGGTCTCCGCGGATCGTGCAGCAGATGCAGCCGTTGTTCATCTGAACGATCTGCTCCTTGCCGTTATGCACGAGAAGCTCGTTATCGATCCCCTCTTCACCGAATTCATTTTCGATGACGGCGATCTTGTACTTGTGATCCTCACTCAGAATCCGGTTTAAAAGCGTGGTTTTACCGGCCCCGAGAAAGCCCGTCAGAATGGTGACCGGAATTTCAGGTTCAGGTGCGAGCCCGAGGTTATCTTCCTGCATGACTGTGTCCTCATGACGCGAAAGACGCCGCGATGACCCGCTGGCGTCCTTCGTCAAAATCGTCGGGGAAAAACTTCTCCCCCAAAAAAAGTTGCCTGGGATTATGCCGCGGGTAAAGCGCCGCGGCACGCCCTTTTTGTAACCGCTATCTCACGAGAAGATGCAGCCCCTTTAAGTACTCCCCTTCGGGATAGGTCATCAGAAGCGGGTGATCGGCTCCGGCCGCAAAGCGCTCCAGCGCCCAGACGTCCTTGCCGGAATCAATGACGGCTCCGGCAATAATCTTCTGAAAGAGATCCGGGTCAATCGCGCCCGAGCAGGAGAAGGTAAAGAGGTGGCCCCCGGCGTTTAAAAGCTTCAGGCCGTTAAGGTTGATGTCCTTATAGGCGCGGGCCGCCCGCTCCACGTGAAAGTGGCTTGAGGCAAATTTCGGGGGATCAAGAATCACAAGATCAAACGTTTCACCGGCGTCGCGCATTTTCCGGAGCGCCTCAAAGACGTCGTCTTCGACCCAGCTTAACCTGTCGTCGCTAAACCCGTTCATTTCGGCGTTGCGTTTGGCCTGGGCCAGGGCCTCGGCGGAGCTGTCAACACTGACAACGTGCGCGGCCCCGCCTTTGACAAGCGCCAGCGAAAAGCCCCCGGTGTAGCAAAAGCAGTTAAGGGCCCGCATCGGGCGGCCTGTTTCCTTTAAAAACGCGGCCGCAAGCTTTTGTGCTGCAAGCCGGCTTTCGCGCTGATCGACGTAAAACCCGGTCTTGTGCCCGACTCTCACGTCCACGCCGTACTTCACGCCGTCCCGCGTCAGCTGGGCGAAGTCCTCCAGCGCGTCCTCGAACAGCTCCGCGAACACCGCGTAGTTATTCAGCAACACCACGATGTTGGGCAGCCTCCGTCCCGCCGTGCAGTAGCTGCGGTAGTCGCCGCCGTAGTCGGCAAACAATCCTCTACGCCGCTCCACCTCCTGGTGCAGCATCTTCAAAAAGTTGGTGATCCGCTCCTCGTCGCCGCCGGACATGACGCCGCCCACCTGGGGCGCGTTCGCAAAGACCCGCAGCGTCTCCGAGCCGAAGTCCAGCATGTACAGGTTCACCTCGTCCGCCGAGTGGTTCCGCAGCAGCGAGTAGGCCAGCACCGTCAGCAGCTCCGTCTTGCCGCTGCCCACGGAACCGTAGATCAGGCAGTTGCCCTCCTCTGTCAGCGGTAGTGTCAGAACACCCTGCCGCTGGTTGAAGGGATCGTCATACTCGCCGATGATGGGCTCCAGCACCACGCCCGCGGAGGTGACGCCGTACTTCCGCTCCAGCGCGTCCACATAGATGTGGGCGGGAATGGCCGGCAGCCACAGCGGCTTGGCCGACACCTTCTCCTCCAGCGCCAGATCCGACAGGTACCGGATAACGCCCACGATTTGCTTGGTGCGGACGCCGGTGCTCCGCTTCTGGGGCGGCTTGACGTTCATGGCCACGCGGCCCAGATCGTCCACGATCTGGATGCTCCGGTCTGCGGCCTTCTCAAAGGTCTCACTGGGCACGTACTCCGCGCCGCACCAGGCCGACTGCCCCAGTGCGAACAGCTCGTTGAAGCCCACCTGCAGGTAGAACCGTCCCGTCTGGGTGAGTTCCGCCGCGTCGGGGCACTTGATCATCTCCTGGCTGTCCGACTTCTCCTGCACCTTCAGACAGACGTGGAACTTGCTGTTGCTCCAGATCTGGTCGTCCACCACGCCGCTGGGTTTCTGGGTGGCCAGAATCAGGTGCACGCCCAGGCTGCGGCCAATACGGGCCGCGCTGATAAGCTGCTCCATGAACTCCGGCTGCTGGGCCTTCAGCTCGGCAAACTCGTCGGAGATGATGAACAGATGAGGCACCGGCTTGTCCACCACCTTGTCGCGGTAGAGCTGCTGGTACTTGTAGATGTCCATGGTGCCCTCGTTGGCCACCTTGCGGGCCTCGTTGAACAGGGCCTGACGGCGGCGCAGCTCGCTCTGGATGGAGATCAGGGAGCGCTTGACGGCAGCGCCGTCCAGATTGGTGATGGTGCCCGCCAGATGGGGCAGTCGGATGCCCCGCTCCTGATCCTCGAAAGCGCCGGCCAGACCACCGCCCTTGTAGTCAATGAGGATGAACGCCACCTCGTCTGGGTGGTAGTTTACCGCCATGGACAGGATATAGGTGATGATGAACTCCGACTTGCCGGAGCCGGTCATGCCCGCCACCAGACCGTGGGGGCCGTGGAACTTCTCGTGGAGGTCCAGTTCGAACAGGTCGCCGTAGGTGTCCACACCCACCGGTGTCTGGAGGCTCACCACGGGGTTGTTCTCCTTCCAGCGGGTCAGGGCGTTGAGGTGCTCGATCTTCCCCACATGGAACATCTCCAGGAACGACAGCATACCGGGCAGCTGGAACTGCCCCGTACCGGTATCCAGCCGGATATTGGCGATGTCCCGTGCCAGATTCCCCAGCATGGCCTCGTTGATCTCGTCCCGTGTAAAGGCTACGGCGCGCCCCGCAGTATCGTCGCGGAACGTCATTTCCGCCTGCCGCCCGTCCAACGTCACCACCACGTTGGTCTCCTTGGGCAGCCCCCGCTGCTGCCGGGCCAGCAGGATGGCGCTGGCGCCGCAGTTATGCTTGAACCGCAGCAGCTTCTGCAGCGCGTCGCACCGCTTGGTCAGCTCCTCGCTGGCAGCGATCACCACATAGTACGGCGGCACATCGCCGCGGCTGAGGATGTTCTTCTCCATAAACACGGACAGCTCCTTCAGTTCATCCGCGTCCCGCGCCAAGAACCGCACCTGCCGGTCGTCGCTCCAGAAATGGGGGATGCACCGGACAAAGTCCCACTCGTCCCCGTCCTGCTGATCCGCCAGCAGGATGAGCTTCAGCTCGTCATAGCTGTGGAGCGCAATCATCTGCAAGATCAGCGCCTTGGCCAGGCTGTTCACATCGTCGTGACGGCCCACCAGTCCCACTGCACCGGCGCCGGGCAGCGCCACACTCACCGGCACGTTTACCAGCTCCTTGGTCTCCGCGCCCAGCGACAGCATGGCATCCTGGAGGGTATCGTCCTCCATGGTGAATTTCTTTTCCGCGCACTTGATGTCCGCGTTCATGGGCAGATTGCCCACGCCCAGCCGCAGCCGCAGGAAATCTTTCTGCCCGATGGTGCGCTCCCACAGGTTGGGCTTCTCCTCGGCGATGCGGTTGGCGCAATCCTCCTGCGATGCCGCATTTTCGTTGAGAATATCCGTCTGCTCCTTGCACCTGCGCCGGATCTCGTCCCGCACACTGTCCAGATATGCCAGATACCGCTCCTGCCGGCGGTCCTCGCCCCGCCGCTGCATCTTCTTTTCATGCTTCTTTGTGAGGATCGGCCACAGCACCGTGCCCAGCAGCATGCTCACCGACATCACCAGCGTCGGCACGGCCTGGGTGATATCGCCGCCGCTGGCGATGACGTTGCTCACCGTCAGGATACCGGTGCTCAACGACGCCAGGCCCATGGTCAGGGACGGCCCCAGCATCAGGGCCAGCGGCACCGTCTCCACCTTCTGCACCTGGGGCGGCGGGTCGATGGCGATGTGGGCTGTCTCCACCTCGCGGTGGAACCGGGCCGACCGGTAGAAGCACGGCTGCTCCGGCAGGGCCGGCCTGGGCCGGTCCGCGTCCTCCTTCTGGGGGCGGTAGGGCTCCAGCGCCGGCGTATTCACTGCCAGCAGGCCGCCGGGATCGTTGACCGCCAGAAATCCGTGGCCCACCACGATGCGCAGGCCCATGATATAGATCAGGTCTCCGGCCTCCAGCGCCTTTTTCTGGATACGCAGACCGTTGACATAGGTGCCGTTCTTGCTGTTGGTGTCCGCGATGTGCCAGCGCTCCCCGTCATAGGTCAGCCGTGCGTGCTGGGAGGACACATAGGTGTTGGCATAGTGCAGCGCATTGTTGTTGGTACGCCCGATGGTGATATCCTGCCTGCCGCGGACGATGTATTTCCTGAACTCCCCTCTGCCGGTGTCCTCCCCCTCGGCAAACAGGATCATGCGCTCCTCCGAGCCCCGGACCCGGACGTTGAAGAAGCTCAGCGGCTCGATGACCACGCTGGAGGCCACATTGTTCTCCGCGTCGATGACGGAGATGGACTCCGTGCTCCTGACCACCCATCGGCCGTTGACAGCCTCAATGCTGAACAGCACCCGCGCGGACCGATCCTCCTCCGTGTCTGTCAGCCAGTAGCGCCCCTTGATCTTGGTGGGGAGCGTCATGCTGCACATCCGTTTCGGCTTGATGAGATTGATGACCATAAGTGTTTTCCCTTCTTCTGCGGGTTCCCCCGTATCTCCCGCGGACCGCGGTAGACGGAGCTCTCCGCCTGCCGCAGTCCGCGGTCCGTTTACTGCACCTGTGCGGTCTCCTCCGCCTGGTTCCGCTTCTTCCGCAGCAGCACGATCACCACCGCGGCCGCCACGGCCACGCCGCCCAGCGAGCCGAAGAACAGGGGCGTGTTGTTGTACCAGCGGGCCAGAATGTTGGTGGACACCAGCACATCGTCCACGTTCACCGTGCAGACGTTGCCCGCCTCGTCCGCAGCCTGGATGACCACGCTCTGCTTATGGTTGGACTGGGGCACGTTGAAGGTATACGTCTCGCCGGAGACGCTGCAGGCCACGGCCTCGCCGTCGAGCAGGATCTCCACGGACTTCAGAGCAAGGTTGTCCTTGATCTCCAGCTCCACGGCCTTGCCCTCCACGGCGTACTGGGTATTGCTTTCGAAGTCGATGGGCACCACCACCGGCGGCGTCTTGTCCACGCCGAAGTTCAGTTCCGCCTTCTTCACCTCGTCGATGTTCTCGTTGATATTTCCGGCGGCGTCCACAGAGTACACCGCCACGGCGTACACGCCCTCATCGGCGATCAGCGACTTGTCGATGGTATAGCGGTACTGGCTCCAGCTGCCTCCGCCGCCCGCAGCGGCAATGGTGTAGTCCGTATTCTCCTTCAGATCCATGGGTACGCCGTTGCGCGTCAGCTTCAGGGCGATGGTATCCCGCTGCAGGCTGTCCACGTTGGTCTCGGTGAATACCAGATCCCGCTCGGTCTGGATGTAGTGTCCCCGCAGGGCCTCCGTGTCATCGCTGAAGGTGTATACGGAGCCGAAGCGGTTGGCAGAGAACATGATGCTGCTGTACGCCGTGTTGCCGGCCAGATCGGTGATGCCCGCCGTCAGCGTATAGATGTCGTCCACCTCCTGCACCCGTGCGAAGTCCGCGTAGCTGAACACACGGCCGTTCTCCACGTCAGCGTAGTCGCCATCGTAGGATACTGCGCCGTTGTTGGCGCCGGTCATCGTCAGCGTGGTGCCGTTGGGGTCAAAGTTGGCGTCCGTGAACCGGATCACCGGCGCCACCGTGTCGTTGTTGGCCGACCGGTCTGCCACGCCGGAGATCTCCACCACCGGTGCGGTCTTGTCCAGCACGAACTCGTCCTCCGACAGGACGCGGGACACGTTGCCCGCCTGATCCGTCACCGTGCCGGTGATGCGGTAGGTACCGTCCTGCGTAAAGGGCAGCACGGCCCGCCCGTCGGTGGAGAAGGACACCACGGGGGCCGTACCGCCGGCCGTGGCGCTGATGGTGATGTCGTTGCGTCCCGCAAAGTTGGTATCGCTGACGATAATGGTGGCCGTGCGGTCCGCCCTATAGTACTTGCCGTTGGCCACATCGTGGTTGTCGTAGCGTACCTCCACCGTGGGGGCCGTCAGGTCCACCACGAAGTCCTGGGGGGCCGTGGCCGCGCCGCCGTTGGCCGCCAGATATTTCACCTCGCCCGCGGAGGTGCCCAGCATGTCCGCGCCCTCCACGCGCAGGGTGTAGTTGCCGTCGCGGCTGTACGGAATGGTGTAACTCCAGCAGTCGCGGTCGCCGTTGCTGCCCTCGCTGTTATCCTTGGCGCACTTCCAGTTATTGATGTCCGCAGCGCCGCTGACATCGGGCTGGGTCTTGATGACGATCTTAGTGGGATCGAAGTTGCGCTCGTAGACATTCACCGTGGCCGTGCGCGCCGCCTTGAAGTACTTGCCGTTCTCGGCGCTGTTGTTATCAAACACCACCTCGATGTCCGGCGCGGTCTTGTCGATACCAAACTCGTAGCTGCTGGTGGCGAGGTTGCCGGCATTATCGTACGCCGTCACCGTGACCTTGATGTTATTGTTATTGTAGATGGCGTTGTCCTTGTCGCTCACGGTGCGCAGCTCGTTCAGCGTGAAATCCAGCTTCTGATCGTCGTACTTACCCTCATTCTCGTTCCCGTTGGGATCGTACACATCGTTCTTATGGTGGAGATACTCCTTCTCCACCGGTTTGCCGTCCACGAACACCTGATACACCACATTACCCAGGCCGGAGCTCTTGGTGCCGGGGTTGGGGTCGCTGACGGAGATGCTCAGGGGCACATCCTGATCGTACAGGGGACCCACAGCGCCGCGATAGGCGGAAACGTCCTTGTCCACCTTGAATTCGATCTCGGGGGCCAGCCGGTCGATGTTCTCGCCGCCCCCACTGGGCGCGGTGTTGTCCAGATAGATCTTGTTGGTGGTGGCCAGCGTCGTCGTGTTTCCGGCGCGGTCCGTCACTGTGATGTCCGTCATCCAGAAGATGCGCTCGCCCTCCATGGAGCATCCCGCGCTCTGCTGGAACGCATAATCGGTGGGCCCCTGCTGAATCTTCTCCTGCTTGCCCTCCTCCACGATGGACCACACATTGTAGGACAGCCGGACGGGGCTGTTGTCGTCCGTCTTCAGCAGGATATAGGCCTCCGTCTCCTTCCGGAACGGCTCCGCCTTGCCGATAGTGCCGTCCATCTTCACCTCATAGTAGGGGTCGCCGTTCTTCGCAGCCCGGACAGTGAGCACACCATCGGGCGCCTTGGTATCCCGCGCGATGTAGTAGGTCAGATATGTCTCGGCGTCCTTAGTCTCGATCTCCGTCTGTTTCGCGGCAGGGATCAGCGGGTTGCCCGCCTTGTCCGCTCCGGAGATGCGGTAGCGGTACAGGCCGTCCACGCTCACCGTTTCACCGGCAGCAACGTCGGAAAATGCCAGTTTGCTCCACTTTTCAACCTCACCGTCAGTGACCGCGGAGAAGTCCACACCTGTCTCAGCCCCCTGAGTAAAGCGCTCCAGATGCAGCCGCCCATTGTCGACGTTGGTATCCGACACCCGGGCCTTCACCGTAAAGTCTGCATTGAAGTAGTACCGCCCATCCTGCAAGTCTTTATTTGCCGCACGGTCTCTGCCGATGGTCAGCTCAAACATGGGAGACACCGTATCCAGCACCTTGGCGCGGGTGGTGAACACGCCACTCTCCTCCGTCACGGCGTTCTGGTCCGCATTGACGCCCTCAGCCAGCACCAGCGCGTTGCCGGCAT
>OHLI01001084.1_pt1 | contig 11570 bp, 10 predicted proteins | sample 1569051 | NCBI WGS metagenome assembly OHLI01 (sample SAMEA3879561, study PRJEB24766) | human gut metagenome | biome: human-associated habitat; feature: feces | place: USA | collected 1985/1987
TTTATACCAATCCAGAGGTGGACTATGCAGATGACCGTGCCGCGCCCGCGTGAACAGGCGCTGGAGCAAATCATGGCGTATATATTGGAGAATAAACTTTCCGCTGACGATAAGCTTCCGCCGGAGCGTGAAATGTGCCAGATGTGGGGGGTTAATCGCTGCACCCTGCGCAGCGCCATTGCCGCCCTGACGGAGCAGGGGATTGTGTACGCCGTTCAGGGCAGCGGGACTCGTATTGCGCCCAGATTTCGCCGTATCCTACAGGATTTGCAGGGATTTTCGGAATACGCCGCCGATTGCGGCCTGCGGCCGGAAACGAGGCTGCTGTCCATGTCGCAGGTGGAGTGCGACAAGCAGCTTTCCCGGCGGCTCCATCTGGTGCTGGGAGAAAATGCCTATCGAATCTCCCGCCTGCGCATTCTCAACGGCCAGCCCACCCTTATCGAAACGGCCTATATTCCCGCCGCGCTGGCCCCCGGCCTGGAGGAGCATGATCTGGTGACCGGCTCCCTCTTTTCGGTGCTGCGGGAGGGGTACGGCCTGGATCTGGATCACGGCGAAGAGAAGGCCAGCATCACCACAGCCGCAGAGGAGGAGGCCGTTCATCTCGGCATCGCCGCCGGGGATCCTGTGTTCTGGATCGTCAGCATCACGCAAACGCCGGAGGGCGTTCCTGTGGAATATTGCCGCACCGTGGCAAGAGCGGACAAGGTGGAGCTGGTCAGCGTTCTCCACCGCGGAGAAAGCGAGGCATCCGATCATGCGTGAGATCAGCTATAAATCCCCGCTTTATATCCAGCTGCGCGAGGTGATCCGCAGTAAGATCGAAGAAGAAGAATACTTGCCCGGCACAGCCATACCCTCGGAAAATCAGCTGATGGAGACCTATGGGCTCAACCGGGTGTCCGTTCGCAGTGCGCTGGCGGCGCTGGAGTTTGAGGGACTTTTGAAAAGCGTGCAGGGAAAAGGCGTTTTTGTAGCGGGGCCCAAGGCCAAGCGGAATATGGATACGCTGGGCGGTTTTCACAACACCATGCGTCAGAGCGGCGGAAACACCGCCACACGGATTCTCAGCAAGACGCTGCGTCAGGCAGGCCCCTATTATGCCCGCCTGTTGGAGATTTCCCCCGAGAGCACCATCTGGTTTATTCGCCGGGTAGAAAATACGGCGGGCGAGCCGGTGGCGCTGGAGGAGCTTTACATTCCCTACAGTGTGGTGCCCGGTCTGGAGGAGGTGGATATAAAGCTGTTCTCCATCTATGACATCTATCAGTGGAACGGCATCGTGCTGGGAGAGGGACATCAGACGCTGCGCATCACCCGGCTGCCGCCTATGCTGGCCAAGCACATGGACGTGCCGCCGGAGCAGGCGGTAATGGAGTTTTCATGCACCACCCGGGATCGGGGCGGCCGGGTGGTGGAGTTTTCCCGCAGCTATGTGCGCAACGATAAGGCGGAGTTTGTCGTCCACTTCCGTCACACAAATCCATAATTGGTATAACTTTTAATATTACAACTATCAATACAGGCGGATAAAATGCGTTATCCGCCTGTATTTTTTACCATTTGTTGTTATTTTAACCAAAATTGCCGGGGCTGATTTTAGCAGAAACATAGAATTCACGTTTTTTGCCGCAAAAACCGATTATCATCTTGTAATTGGTATAAGTTGATACTATACTTATCACATCAGGGCAACACAACGAAAAAAGATTGAGAGGTGGGCCACTTGTCCGATTCCATCGTATCGCTGCGCCATGTGGAAAAATGGTATGGCAACAACCACGTGGTAAAAGACATGAATCTTGAAATTCAAGAAGGCGAATTTCTAACATTACTGGGGCCGTCCGGCTGCGGAAAAACCACAACCCTGCGCATGATTGCAGGCTTCGAGAATGCCACATCCGGCACCATCGAGGTGCAGGGCCAGCGGGTAGAGGAAAAGGAACCCTATGAGCGGGATGTAAACACCGTTTTCCAGAACTACTCCCTGTTCCCCCACATGACGGTGTTTGATAACGTGGCCTACGGGCCCTCCATCCGCAAGGTGCCCAAGGATGAGATCAAGCGCCGGGTTACCGAGATGCTGGCGCTGGTGCAGATGTCCGGCTATGAAAAGCGTAAGCCGGATGCCTTGTCCGGCGGCCAGAAGCAGCGCGTCGCCATTGCGCGGGCGCTGATCAACAACCCCCGGGTGCTTTTGCTGGATGAGCCCTTGGGCGCGCTTGACCTGAAGCTTCGCAAGCAGATGCAGATCGAGCTAAAGCGCTTGCAGAAAAAGCTGGGGATCACCTTTGTATATGTGACCCACGATCAGGAGGAAGCCATGACCATGTCCGACCGCATCGCGGTGATGCGTGACGGCGTGATTTTGCAGATGGATGCGCCCGCGAAGATTTACGACCGGCCCAACTGCCGGTTTGTCGCGGACTTCATCGGCGAGAGCAACGTGATCTCCGGCGTGGTGCGGTCTGTGGAGGGAGAGAAGCTTTCCGTTGAGACGCCTGACGGTATGATCCTGGCCTGCGGCGAGGGCTTTACCGTGGGCGAAAAGATCTGCGTCTCCGTCCGCTCCGAGTATCTGAATCTTTCCGCCACGCCGGTGGAGGGCTTTACCCTTCGCGGAAAGGTGAAGGACTTCATCTACATCGGCACCGTCATCAAAACGGCGGTGGAGCTGAAGGACGGTCAGGAGATCAAGCAGTCCCGCTTCGAGCAGGACGGTACGCTGCGCGAGGGCGCAGATGTCTATGCGTGGTGGGAGCCGCATCACGGCGTTGCCATCCACGATGCTTCCGAGGCCGAGGTGCAGTCATGAGCGCCCCCGCGCTGACAAAAAAGCGGCGTCTTCCTGCGCTGGCACAGGCAGGCCCTGTGTCGCTGTGGATGATCCTGTTCGTGACGGTGCCGCTTCTGTTCATCATCTACATCAGCTTTATGTCCCGCGGGCCCTTCGGCGGTGTGGTGCATGAGTTTACCACGGAGAGCTATGCCACGCTGCTGGATACCATCTATTTTGAGGTGATCCTCAAAAGCTTCAAGGTGGCGCTGACCACCACGGTGGTATGCCTGCTGCTGGGGTATCCCTTCGCGTATTACATCGCCCGTAAGCCCTCGGATGTGGCGGCCAAGCTGATCATGCTGCTGATGATCCCCATGTGGACCAACTCGCTGATGCGCCTGAATGCCTGGATGCTTCTGTTCCAGACCAACGGCCCGGTCAACAATCTGCTGATGGCCATGCACATCATCGACAGCCCCATCATGTTCATCTACTCCGATGGGCTGGTGATGCTGGGTCTTATCACCAACTATCTGCCGTTTGCGGTATTGCCCATGTACGCGTCCATCGAGAAATTGGAAAACCATGTGCTGGAGGCTTCTGCCGATTTGGGCGCAGTGCCCCGCGTGACCTTCTTCCGCGTGACGCTGCCGCTGACCTTCCCCGGCATCTTCTCGGCCATCATCCTTACCTTTATCCCGGCGCTTGGTACCTATACCATCACCGATATGCTGGGCGGCGGCAAGGTGCTCTACATCGGCAACATTATCAAGAACCAGTTCGGCATCATCCGCAACTGGCCGCTGGGCGCTGCATTAAGCGTTCTTCTGCTGGCCATTACGGCGCTGCTCATCTTCATTTACTCCCGGTTTGCGAAGATCGAAGATATGGAGGTGCTGTGATGAATACGGTTAAAAACAAGCGCGTTCGCCGGCAAAAGCGTAGCAAATTCCTGACAGATCTCTACGCGGCGCTCATCTACGCCATGTTCTATATCCCGGTGGTGGTGATGATCGCCTTCTCGTTCAACGATTCCAAGCGCAACTATGCGTGGACAGGTTTTACAACGCAGTGGTACGGCAAGCTCTTCTCCTTCGGCAACCACGATCTGTGGGAGTCGCTGGTCTACTCGCTGGTCATTGCCGTGCTGGCCACGATCATCAGCGTTATCATCGGTGTGCTGGGCGGTATCGGCCTGAAGAAGTTCGAGTTCCGCGGGAAAAAGTTCATCGGCCTTATGCTGTATGTCCCCATTGTGGTGCCGGAGATCGTGCTGGCGGTGGCCATGCTGATCATCTTCATCACCGTGGGTGTCAGTCTGGGTATGGGGACGATCATTATCGGCCACTGTACCTTCTGCATCCCCTATGCGGTTATCACCATCAAGGGACGTATCTCCGGCGATAACGAAACCCTGCAGGAGGCCTCCATGGACTTGGGTGCCAACCGAGTCCAGACCTTCTGGCGGGTGACGATCCCCAGCATCATACCGGGAATCGTTTCGGCGGCATTTCTCTCCTTCACGCTGTCCATCGATGACGTGGTGATGTCCAACATGCTGGCCGGCGCCAACCAGTCCACCCTGCCGGTGCTGATCCTGTCGGTCAACCGTACCGGCATTACGCCCGATATCAATGCGCTGACCACCGTGATGGTGCTGGTGATGGTGGTGGGCATGTTTATCATCAACGGGATCCAGCGCTTCTTGAAAAAACGCGAAGAGCGGGCGGTGGCTGCGGCGGAAAATGCGCGGCTGATGCAAGCTAAGAACTGATTTCTTCCGCTGCGGCGGTTGAGATAAAACTAAAACGGAGGTTTATGTATGAAAAAGATTATTGCACTGCTTCTGTCCCTGATGATGCTGCTGACGCTGGCAGCTTGCGGTGAAAAGGGAAAGACCACTGACGGCGGCGAGGACGCCGGCAGCACCAAGCTGAACATCTTTATGTGGAGCGACTACCTTTCCGACGACGTGGTCGCCAATTTCGAGAAGGAATACGGCGTCAAGGTCAACCTGAGCTACATGAACGATAACGCCGACTCCATCACCAAGCTGACCGCCGGCGCCGGCGACGGCTATGACCTGATCATGACCTGCGACGCGTACATGGAGTCCCTGATCGCCGGTGACTATCTGGAAAAGCTGGATCTGTCCCAGGTGCCCAATTCCGCCAATATCAACAAGGCATATTGGTCCGAGCAGAATCAGGACTATTGCGTGCCCTATCTGATGAACTACATCTATGTGGTCTATGATACCGAGCGCTGCCCCATCGAGATCACCTGCTACAACGACCTGATCGATCCCGCGCTGAAGGGCCAGCTGGGCTCTATCGACGGCGCACGCAACCTCTTCCCCATCGCCCTGATCGCGCTGGGCTATGACCCCATCCGCAACCGCATCGGCTCCACCGAGAGCAACATCTGCAACGGCACCATCTCCGCGATGCTCACCTATGACGGCAACACCGCCGAGGCTATGGCTACCATGGGCGAGAACAACACCCTGGTCATCGCTCCGTTCACCAAGGATCCCGTCCAGCTGGGCTTCGACCTGTTTGTGATCCCCAAGGGCGCTCAGCACACCGATCTGGCCTACAAGTTCCTGAACTACGTATGTGATCCGCAGGTTATGGCTGCAAATCTGGTGGAAAATCCCTATTCCTGCCCCAACGATGCCGCTGTTGCCGCTGCGTCCGAGGAGTACCGCAACGCTCCCGCCTTTAATTTCGATTACAAGACCAACGTCTTCTTCCAGAAGGACGTGGGCGACGCGCTGACCATCTACGATAAATACTATCAGATGCTGAAGGTGGGTTAATCCATCGCTGCAAAAATGGAGGGATATCCTTGGTTAAGTTTGATGAACAAAAACAAATCGACAGCGTAAACGGTGCTTTGGCATTGCGGCCGCAAATCGAAGAGCTGATCGACCGTCTGCTGGCAGAGGGCGTGAAAAACCTCTGCTGGCTGGGCATCGGCGGCACATGGGCCAGCAGTATGCAGGTGGTATGCTATCTCAAGGAGCACACCGACATGGATACCTTCGCCACCAACGCCGCAGAGTATTGCACCACAGGCGATAAGCGTGTGGGCGCGGGAACCCTTGTGGTTCTCTCCTCTGTGACCGGCACCACCACGGAGATCGTGGATGCGGTTCGTCTGGCCCAGAGCCACGGCGCAAAGGTGCTGGGGTTCATTGACAAGCCGGATGCTGAGCTGGCCACTCTGGTGGATTACTGCATCAGCTACAAGGGCAATGAACAGCTGAAGTTCTTTATGGTGGCGGACTGCTTCCTGCGCCGTCAGGGCAACTTCCCCGACTATGACGCCTATTATGCCCAGATGGATGCCCATCTGGCCAAGGATCTGGTGGAGATCGAGAAGATTGCCGATCCCTTTGCGGAGGACTTTGCCCGCAAGCATCTGGAGGACAAGTTCCACTACTTCGTGGGCGCCGGCTGCCTGTATGGCGCCACCTATTCCTACGCCATGTGCTACTGGGAAGAGATGCACTGGATTCGGACGAAGTCCATCCACAGTGCCGAGTTCTTCCACGGTATGCTGGAAATCGTGGACAAGGATACGCCGGTCACGGTCTTTGTGGGCGAGGATGCCCAGCGGCCCCTGGGCCTGCGTGTGGCGAAGTTCCTGCCGCAGATTTGCGAGAACTTCACCATTATCGACACCCATGATTATCCGCTGGAGGGTATCGATGAGAAGTACCGCGGACGGATGTGCTATGCCATTATGCACGCGGTAACCAATCGCATCGACGCCCATGTGGAAGCCATCAGCGGCCACGACATGACCATTCGCCGGTACTACCGGAAGTTAGCGTATTAAGTGAAAAAGGGCGGGGGAACCCGCCCTTTTTTTCAGAGGTTTGCTTATGAAATTTGGAATGTTTACCAGTGGTTATCAGCGTCTGCCGCTGGAAAGATGCTTTACAGACGCTGCGCAATTGGGGTATGATTACATAGAGCTTTGGGGCGGCTATCCCCACGCCTTTGCCCCGGATGTGATAGAGGACTATCGGGAGATCCGCCGCTTGCAGGAGCATTACGGCATTCCCGTGCCTGTCTATACGCCGGAGCACAATGCCTATCCCTATAACTATATGCTGGGGACGGAAAAGCAGTGGCGCAATTGTATGGCGTATCTGGAGGTGTCTGTCCGTGCCGCCGGGCTGATCGGCGCCGGGCAGATGCTGATTTCCGTGGGACACGGCGGCGAGTGCCCGGCGGAATTGCGCCGCGCACGGCTGCGCCGCTCTGTGGAGCATCTTGCCCGCGCTGCCGAACGGGAGCATGTTGTCCTTCTGCTGGAAACGCTGTCCCCTTTGGAGAGCAACACCTGCACACGGCTTCATGAGCTCAAGGAGCTGCTGGAGGCGGTGGACTCGCCGTGGCTGATGGGGATGTGCGATGTGGTGCCGCCGGTATTGCAGGGCGAGGACCCGGTGGACTATTGCCGCCATCTGGGAAGCAGAATGGCCCATCTGCATCTGGTGGACTGCGATGGCGTGACGGAAACCCATCTGATCCCCGGAGACGGTGTATTGAACCTGAAACAGATTGTCAGCGACTTCCGGCAGGCGGGCTATGACGGCCGCGCCACGCTGGAGCTGGTGACTCACTATATGGACGATCCTACCGGCGCCGCAGGACTGGCGCTGCAAAGGGCAAAGGAGTTATTATGATAAAAATTGCGTGCGCAGGCGACAACTGTGTGGATTATTATGACAACACCGGCGAGAGCTTTCCCGGCGGAAATCCGGTCAATGTTTCGGTGTATGTAAGGCGTCTGGGCGGCCAGTCCGCCTATCTGGGCGCGGTGGGTACGGATGATTTTGGAAAACAGATGTGCGCCGCGCTGCAAGAGAAGGGCGTAGACGTCAGCCATGTGCAGATTCTGCCCGGCAAAACTGCCTTCTCCCATGTAGAGCGCATCAATGGTGAGCGGGTATTCGGCGATTATGATGAGGGCGTCATGGCGGATTTCAGACTCCGGCAGGCGGATTTCGACTTCCTCAAGGGATACGATCTGCTGGTCACCGGACTGTGGGGGCATACGGAAAGTCAACTGGCCGACGTTCGCGCCATGGGGATCCCCGTGGCCTTTGACGGGGCCGAGCGCCCGCTGGATGAGGCGGGCAGGATCGCGCTGCCCCATGTGAACGTGGCGTTTTTCTCAGATGACGCCTCCGATGAGGAAAGCCTCAAGGCGCGGATTCTGGAGGTAGCGGCGCTGGGCCCCCAGATCGTGGTGGCCACCCGGGGCGGAAAAGGGAGCCTTGCCTATGACGGCGAAAGCTTCTATCCGGGCCAGATCGTTCCGTGCTCTGTGGTGGATACCATGGGCGCGGGGGACAGCTTTATTGCCGGATTCCTGATGGCGTGGCTGAAAAAGGAGCCGATCCCGGCCTGCATGCGTGCCGGAGCGGAAAATGCAGCCGTAACGCTGGGCTATCCCGGCGCGTGGTGATAACAAAGGAGCGAATCAACATGGAAGAACTGCTGAAGTCTTTGCAGGAGCTGCTGGCCATTGAATCGGTGGCCCGGCGGGATCAGGAAAAGCCCTTCGGAAACGGCGTGGCCCAAGCGCTGGATTACACGCTTTCCCTTTGCCAACGTATGGGCTTTCATACAAAGAACGCCGACGGGCTGTACGGCTATGCGGAAATCGGCGAGGGTGCGGAGATCATCGGCTGCCTTGGCCATCTGGACGTGGTCCCCGCGGGAGATGGCTGGCATTATCCGCCTTATGCCGGAACCATAGACGGCGGACGGCTGTACGGCCGCGGCACAATCGACGACAAGGGGCCCACCCTGATCGCGCTTTTCGCGGCCCATGATGTGGCGCAGGCGTATGAACGCGCCGGAAAGCCCATGCCCCGCCGCATCCGCTTTATCTTCGGACAGACGGAGGAATCCGGCCCTTGGGATGATATGGCGGCCTATGTGGCCCATGAAGAGCCTGTTCGCTTTGGCTTCACACCGGATGCGGATTTCCCCGCCATCTACTGTGAAAAGGGGATTTTGCGCCTTCATCTGACCATGCCGCTGACCGGCTCCGGTATTCTGGACGCCAAAGGCGGCACGGTGGTGAACATGGTGCCGGATGCCTGCACGGTCACCACGGCAGCGGGAACCTATCAGGCGGCGGGAAAATGCGCCCACGGCAGCACGCCTTGGCGAGGCGAGAACGCCATTGACCGCGCCATGGAGCAGCTGCCGGCAGAGAGCGGGCCGTTCGCCGCGGCATATCGGGCGCTGTTTGGCAACGACGTGTATGGTAAAAAGCTGGGCATTGCCATGACCTCTCCCGATAGCGGGCCGCTGTCTATGAATGTGGGACTTCTGAGGGTGGAGGACGGCCTCATCCGGCTTTCTGTCGATATCCGCCATCCGGAAACCGCTGCCGCCGATCATATTGCCGAAACGGTGCGCCGCGCAGTGGAGCCCTACGGGTTCACCCTTGCGCCCATCCACCCGGAAAAAAGCGTTTATCAGGACAAAAACGGCCCCGTCATGCAAAGCCTTCTGGCGGCCTATCGGCAGGAGACGGGAGACCTTTCCGCGCCGCTTGCCATCGGCGGCGGAACCTATGCAAAGGCCATGGAGAACATTATCGCTTTCGGGCCTGTGTTTCCCGGCGAGGAATCCCGGGAGCATCAGGCGGACGAATATATCGCCTTGGACAACATAGAGAGGCTGCGCCGCATCTATGCACAGGCGTTCCAAAACCTGCTGGCATTATAAGGATTTATCAAGCATAGCCGCCAAGCTGGCGGCGAACTGCCCGCCGGGTATCCGCACGCGGCAGCGCCGGTCACCGGTACGGATAAGGCCGGTGTCGTGGATATCGCTCTCATCGGTGGACCGGATAAGTCCAAATCCGAAATAGTAGCGGTATTGTTATTGTAGAATAAGATGTAACAATATTACGACTATATTATACCATTTTCGTGCTCTAGACGCAAGTTCACAGATATGCACGAATCGATATTATAGCAAAAAAGCGCCGTCTCGGAATCACTTCCAAGACAGCGCTTTTCTGTTGTGGATCAGAGCGAACACTTCACGGCGAAACCGCCGCTGAAGAAATAGGTGTTCGTCCAATACCTATTTGGTGGACCTGAAGGGATTTCCCCCGCAAGGGGGGATAAACTTCGACTCCGGACAAGCTCAATAAAAAAAGCAACACCCTATCGGGAGTTGCTTTTTTGCCTTGTATTGACAGAAAAGATGCATCACCAAGGTTGTTGCCTCTTATAGTGTTCACCATCTCAAAACTTCTTGTTTATATGGTACCTCTACTTTATGTGATTGTCCATTCACATCTTTTATAATTCCTGTTCGATCACCATCTCCGAATCCCGGAAGTGGATACGAATGGTCTCCTCGTCCTCTACCGTGATTTTCTGGATGATCTGACGGACGAACTCATCGGCGAACTCCGTGTAGCCTGCGCTGCACTCCATGATGCTGTCCCACATCTGCTGATGGCGGGTGGCCTGTTCCTCCAAGCTGACTTCCATCTGCCGGGCGTCCAGAATCTGTGCTTTGAGGGATTCTTTCTCGTCTGTCAGCGCCTTCATTTTGGCATTCAGTTCGGCATCGCCCATGTTCTCCAGCAGCCGGTCCAGCAGATCGCTTTGCTCCCGACTCACCGCTTCCAGGTGTTTCTTCAGTTCCAGCAGCTTTGCACCAGCCTGCGATAATGCCTGCTTGGCTTCCTCTGCCATCGCCAGTACATCAGGGCAGACCTCCTGCCGGATGGCGGCAAACTCGTTCATGGAGGCGAGGATCGCGCTGTGGAGCTTGCTCTCATCCAGTGTCGGTGAGTTGTGACAGTATTGCGTTCCGAACTCCAATCTGGACACGCAGCGCCATACGATCCGCTTTTTCCCGTTTCTTGCCCAGGTCACTCGTTTGTACGGGGAACCGCACTCACCGCATACCAGCAGTTCCGTCAGGGCGTATTTGCCGGAATATTTCCCAAGCTCTGTCTTGCCGCTCTTTTGCAGCACCTTGCGCTTGCTGGATCGGCGCGTCATCTCGTTCCGTACCTGATCGAACATCTCTCTGGAGATGATGGCAAGATGGTTGTTCTCCACATAGTACATGGCGCGCTCGCCCTGGTTTTTCTTCACCTTCTTGGAGATACAGTCCGTGACATAGGTCTTTTGCAGCAGGGCATCTCCGATATATTTTTCATTCGTCAGGATGTTGTGGATGATGGCGGGCGACCAGAATTCTACCCCCTGTGCGGTCGGGACATTATCCTCGTCCAATTCTCGCTTGATCTGCCCCAGCGTACAGCCGTCCAGATACCGGTGATAAATCCGCTTGATGACCTCGGCTTCCTCCGGGACGATCTCCGGCTGTCCATCTGCGCCCCTGCGGTATCCCAGCATCTTTTTGTATTGGAAGGTCACTTTTCCGGCTTCCGCACTTTTTGCTTTGCCCCAAGCGACATTCTTGCTCAGAGATTCGGATTCCGCCTGGGCGAAACCGCTGAACAGTGTGATCAGGAACTCGCTGGATTCCGTCAGCGTATTGATGTTCTCTTTTTCGAAGTACACGCCGATGCCGTTGGCTTTCAGCAGGCGCACCGTTTCCAGGCAGTCCACCGTGTTTCGGGCAAAGCGGGAGAGGGACTTCGTGATGATGAAGTCGATGCGGCCACGCTTGCAGGCGGTGATCATCTTATTGAACTCGGCCCTCTTTTTGAGGCTTGTGCCGGAGATGCCCTCGTCGGCGTAAATACCGGCCATCTCCCA
>OHLI01001104.1_pt1 | contig 11421 bp, 12 predicted proteins | sample 1569051 | NCBI WGS metagenome assembly OHLI01 (sample SAMEA3879561, study PRJEB24766) | human gut metagenome | biome: human-associated habitat; feature: feces | place: USA | collected 1985/1987
AACCAGAAGGTCATCGCCGGCATCTGCGCTGACACCGACGTGTGGGGCGTGTACACCGGCCCCGCCCGGGCCGGCTGCGCCGTGCTGCACATCGAGGACGGCGACCTGCTGGGCCGCCGGGTGGAGGTGCTGCCCGCCGCCGAGGACAACGCCGCGCTGCTGAGCGCCGTGGTGACCCAGTACTATCTGGATCGCGAGGTGCTGCCCCGGGAGATCCTGCTCCCCCTGCCCATCGAGGATATGGATACCCTGTCCGCCCTGCTGACAGAGCGCTGCGGCCACGCCGTCACCCTCCGTATACCCCAGCGCGGCCAACGCCGGGAGCTGTTGGACATCGCCAACCGCAATGCCCGGGAGGAGGTGGAGCGTGTCACCTCCGATGCCGAGCGCACCGCCGGGACACTCCGGCTTTTGCAGGAGCTGGCGGAGCTGCCCGCCCTGCCCCGCCGCATGGAGAGCTACGACATCTCCCACACCGGCGGCGCCGATCAGGTGGCCAGCATGGTGGTGTTCGTGGACGGGCGGCCCCTGAAGCGGGACTACCGCCGGTTCCAGATCAAAGACCTGCACCGGCGCCGACGACTACGGTGCCATGGCGGAGGTGCTGGAGCGCCGCTGCCGCCGGTATCTGGATGGCGATGAAAAATTCGCCCCGCTGCCTGACCTGCTGCTCATCGACGGCGGCGTGCAGCACGCCCGCGCCGTGGAGACGGTGCTGGAAAAGCTGGGACTGACCGTTCCAGTGCTGGGCATGGTGAAGGATGACCGACACCGTACCCGTGCGCTGGTCACCGCCGACGGCCGGGAGATCGGTATCCAGACGCCCCCCGCCCTGTTCGCCCTCATCGGCCGGGTGCAGGAGGAGGTACACCGCTTCGCCGTCGCCTACCACCACCAGAAGCACACGAAAAGCGCCTATCGCTCCCAACTGGACGGCATCCCCGGCGTGGGCGAGGCGCGAAAAAAGCTGCTTTTGCAGCGATTCGGCACGGTGAAGGCCATCCGTGCGGCAGACCTGCCCCAGCTGGAGGAGGTACTGCCCAAGCCCGCCGCCCGCGCCGTCTACGATCATTTTCACAAGGAGACCACACCATGAGATATTACGCCACCCTCGGCCCGTCCTGCTGTGATACCGCCGCGCTGGCCGCCCTGCTGCGCCGGGGCGTCACCGGCTTCCGGCTCAATCTGTCCCACACGCCGCTGGCGGCGCGGACGGACTGGATCGATGCCCTGCACGCGGCAGAACGGAAGACCGGCCTGCGCGCTCAGCTGATGATCGACCTGCGCGGCCCAGAGGTGCGCATCGGCGATATGCCCGTTCCTCTGCCGCTGGCGGAGGGTGCCGCCGTCACGCTGGGCGCGGACATCCCCGTGGATGGCGACGTGCTGAACGCGCTGCGTCCCGGCATGACCGTGCTACTGGACGACGGTGCTATGGCGCTGACGGTGGTAGACGGCGGTGTGTGCCGCGTCACCCGGGGCGGCACTCTCACCGGCCACAAGAGCCTGACATTGGAGGGCGTCGACCTTCGCCGCCCCGCTCTGTGCGAGGCAGACCTTGCCGATCTGTCGCAGGCGGCAGCGCTGGGCGTGAACGCCGTTATGCAGCCCTTTGTCCGCAGCGCCGGCGACCTGCGCGTGGTGCGGCAGACTATGGCGGAGAACGGCCTTGCCGACGCGGAGCTGTTCGCCAAGGTGGAGAACCAGCCGGGGCTGGACGCCCTGCCGGACTGGCTGGCACTGTGCAACGTGGTGACCATCGCCCGGGGCGATCTGGGCAGCAGTCTGCCGCTGGAGCAGCTGCCCGCCGCCCAGAAGCGCATCGCCGCCCTGTGCCGCAGCCACAGAAAGCCCTTTCTGGTGGTGACCCAACTGCTTCACAGCATGATCGACCATCCCTCCCCCACCCGTGCGGAGGTGCTGGACATCTACAACGCCGTGCTGGACGGCGCGGACTGCCTGATGCTCACCGGCGAGACGGCGCAGGGCCGCTACCCGCTGGAATCGGCGGACTGGCTCATCCGCGTGGCACAGGAAGCGGAAAAAGTACGCTGACGTAAAAAAGAACGCACCGGTACACCGGTGCGTTCCTTTTTTACTCGATAAGTTCCCCGCGCCTTTTCGCGCACGGCTTATTCGCCGATCTGGTTCTCGATCAGATCAGCCAGTGCGTCCACGGCCTCCTTCTCATCCACGCCGTCAGCGATCAGCGTGATGGTGGTACCCTGTACGATCCCCAGGCTCAGCACGCCCAGCAGACTCTTGGCATTGACGCGGCGCTCCTCTTTCTCGACCCAGATGCCGCTCTTGAACTCGTTGGCCTTCTGGATAAAGTAGGTGGCGGGTCTGGCGTGCAGACCGACTTCATTCTTGACCGTGATTTCCCGTGTATACATGGAACAGCACTCCTTATGCAGCAATTTTACAGATTTGGCCAAAAAGGCAAGCTTACAGTATCCCTATTATACCGAAACACCCGCTGTAATGCAATGGGCATTGATACGAAATTTGTACTAAGCCCTATGATTTTCCCTGAACAATTCGTCGAATTCGACAAAATGCGGCGGTCATTTCAGCTCCACCACCGTCACGCCTGCCTCTCCCTCGCCGTAGCGGCCCAGCCGGAAGCTCTTGACGGCCCTGTTTTTCTTCAGCATCTGGTGGACGGCAGCCCGCAGTGCGCCGGTACCCTTGCCGTGGATGATGGTGACCGAGCCCAGCTTAGAACGCTGTGCCGCGTCCAGATAGTTCTCCACCACGCTCTCCGCCTCCAGCGTCTCCAAGCCCCGGATATCCAGCTCGGCGGAGGCGCGGGCGCCGGTGTTGATCTGCACCGTGCCGCCGCCGTTGGCGGCGCGGGACTTGGCGGCCTGCTTTTTCTTCTCCTCGATCTCCTCCGCCGTCTCCAAAAGACGCACCTGCGCGGCCTTGACGGTCATCTTCATCTTCCCTGCCTGCAAAAGCAGGGTGCCGTCGCCGTTGACCGCCAGCACCGCCGCCGCTGTCCGAACGCCTGCCAGCTCCACCGTGTCGCCCACGGCAATGGGGCGGCTGGGCGCCGGGATGGGCTCCTGCTCCTCGTCGTGCTGGTGCAGCGCCGCCTCTGCCTCCTTCAGGCGGCGGCGGACGTCGGCCTTGCCGTCATTCACCGTCTGATAGTCACTGCGCTGCTGCTGCTTCCGCAGCTCATCCAGCTCGGCAAATACCTGCTCCGCCTGCTGCTGCGCCTGCCGCACGATGCGCCGCGCCTCGGCCTCGCCCTTGGTGCGGGCGTTGTCCTTGGCCTTTTCCATCTGCTCCCGGAACGTCCGGGCCTTGCGGGCGTCCTCCTCCCGCTGCTGCCACAGGCGATCTGCCTCGGTCTGGGCCTTTTCCAGCCGCTGACGCTTCTCCTCCAGCTGGGTCAGCACGTCCTCGAACCGGACGGATTCGCTGTCCATCTGCGCCTTGGCCGCCTCGATGACGCTCTCGTCCAGTCCCAGCCGCCGGGAGATGGCAAAGGCGTTGGACTTTCCGGGGATGCCGATGAGCAGCCGGTAGGTGGGCCGCAATGTCTGTACGTCGAACTCACAGCTGGCATTCTCCACCCCCGCCGTGGTCATGGCGAAGGTCTTCAGCTCCGCATAGTGGGTGGTGGCCGCCGTCAGCGCTCCTTTGCTCCGCACGTCCTGAATGATGGCGATGGCCAGCGCCGCGCCCTCCACCGGGTCGGTGCCCGCGCCCAGCTCGTCGAACAGGATGAGGCTCCTGTCGTCTGCCTGCTTTAAGATCTCCACCGTGTTGGCCATGTGCGCGGAGAAGGTGGACAGGCTCTGTTCGATGCTCTGCTCGTCGCCCACGTCCGCCAGAATACGGGAGAACACCTGCACAGCACTCTGGTCTCCGGCGGGGATGTGCAGGCCGCACTGGGCCATCAGGCTCAAAAGACCGATGGTCTTGAGGGTCACGGTCTTGCCGCCGGTGTTGGGGCCGGTGATGACCAGCGTGTCAAACCGGCCGCCCAGCTCCACCGTCACCGGCACAGCCTTGGCCTGATCCAGCAGGGGATGCCGCGCTCGCTTCAGGTCGATGCCGCCCCGCTTGCGCACCATGGGACGCCCCGCGTCCATGGCGTAGCTCAGCTGCGCCCGGGCAAAGATGGCATCCAGCTGCACCAATACATCGTAGTTATAGAGGATCGTCTCCCGCTGGGCGGCGCACTCGCCGGACAGGATCCGCAGGATGCGGTCGATCTCCTTGTCCTCCTTGGCCTCCAGCTCCTTCATCTCGTTGTTGGCCTGCACCACGCCCATGGGCTCCACAAACAGTGTGGCGCCGGAGGAGGACACATCGTGGACAAGTCCCGGCAGACTGCCCTTGCACTCCGCCTTTACCGGCACCACGAACCGTCCGTCACGCTGGGTGATGAGTGCCTCCTGCAGCACCTTGGCGTAGGAGGGGGAGGAGATGATGCGCTGTAAGATCTGGCGGCCCTTGGTGGCCGCCACCCGCATCTGCCGCCGGATATCCGCCAGCTCAGGGCTGGCGGTGTCGGCGATGGTCTCCTCGTCCAGAATGGCGCCGCGTATCTTGTCCTCCAGATACTTGTTGGGCCGCAGGGCGGAGAACAGCCGGTCGATGGCCGTGGGCTCGCCCTGCCGGTCCGCGTCGTAGTCGCTGACCCGCCGGGTAGCGGTCAGCACCCCGGCGATATCCAGCAGCTCGCGGGTGTTCAGCATACCGCCGTGGTCGGCGCGGTTCAGCGGCTGTGCCACGTCCTTCACGCCGGTAAAGGACGGGCTGCCATGGAGCCCCAGACGGGTCTTTGCCGCGTCTGTCTCGTCCAGCAGATGGCTGACCGTCTCCGCCTCGGTGGAGGGCCGCAGCCTGCGGCACCGCTCTTTGGCCTCGTCGCTGACAGCCCGCTGTGCCAGCATCTCCAGCACGGCGGGCAACTCCAGCGTCCGCATGGATTTTTCAAATAAGTCGCTCATATGTATGTCCTCACGTTACCCCAAAAGGGATTTGTAGTAGTCCAATGTCCGGAAGCTCCGCTCCAGCTGGCCAGCAGCGAAGGCCTCCCCCGCGTGATCCAGCTCCCGCAGCGCCGCAGGCTCCAACGTGAAGGCGTACAGCCGCCGGCTGTCGCAGTACAGGATATGCCGCAGTGCCGCCAGACCCGCCGCCGTCAGCGGCATACTCAGACCGCCGGGCTGCTTGCAACCGCCGCAGTGTACCACGCCGCGGAGCACATCCAGCATAGGCGCCTCCGGCTCCTCCCGACCGCACACGGCGCACGCCGACGCCAACGGCTCGAAGCCCGCCAGCGCCAGCAGCCGGAACTGGTACGCCGCCTTCACCAGCCGGGGCTCCTTGCCCAGATAGCACAGGGCGTACAGCGCGTTCAGCAGCAGCGACAATATCTCCGGCGACGCCGTCTCCTCGGCGCACACCGCCTCCGCCAGTTCCGTGAAGTAGGACGCCAGCGATAAAAGCACGATGTCCTGCCGCACGCCGTCGAACAGCTCCAGCGTGGACGCCTCATCCAGCATATACCAGTTTCCCCGCTTGTACAGTGTCAGCTCTGAGTAGGCCAGCAGCTGGCTGGCGGCGGCGATGCGGCTGTTTTTCCGCCGCGCCCCCCGCGCGATGAGGGGAATTTTCCCCATATCCGGCGTCAGCACCGTCAGGATCTTATCCGATTCCTTTGTCTCCGTGACCCGCAGCACAAGGCCGGTGGTCACTGTTTTTCCGTTTTGCATACCGCCTCCTGTTGGCCGCGCCACAGCAGATACGCCTCCGGTGCGCCGGTGTCGCAGAACAGCTCCCAGTAGTCCATGGCCGTCACCTCCCTGCCGTTAGCATGGAGGTCTGCGGCGGAATTATCACTGGGAATGCTTGGTGTTGGTTTTTGCCTCCGGCGGCAAGGGGCCGTTCCGTGCCTGCGGGCACGGGTCACTTTTGGCCCCAGCCCCAAAAGTGACCAAAAACGCCGTTCAAACCTGCGGTTTGAAAATCCGCCCGCGCCCCGCACATGTGGGCTTGCCGTTCTGCATCCCGCGCGAACGCGGCAAAGTGTAGACCACCCGAAATGTGGAATTGATCTGCTTCTGTCCCCGCTGCCGCTGAACGTCCAAAATGTAGAACTGCGCAGCGGCGCATTTCAGAGTAAAAGCGGCAGCGCTCAGAGAAATACGTCATTTCAACATTTCGGACGAACCAGAATACGGCGTCAAGCGGCGGAAGGAAATCCAAAAACCATGGGTTTTTGGCGGCGTTCTTTCCCCCATTTCTTTCGCTGCTGAAAGAAATGGGGCCGCCGGCGGCAAAAAGGAAATAATTTTGCCGCTGTTGGCAAAAGTGGGTCGCGCCGGAGCGCGAAATCTCCCTGCCGCGCCCGGGGGGCGTGGAATACCCTCACTCCTCCGTATACCCCTGACTGCGGATAAAATTCGGGTTGTCCCGCCAGTTTTCCTTGACCTTTACCCACGTTTCCATGTACACCTTGGTACCCATGAACTTTTCGATGTCCCGCCGGGCCTGCGAGCTGATGCGCTTGAGCATCTCGCCGCCCTTGCCGATGATGATGCCCTTGTGGCTGGCTTTTTCGCAATAGATGGTCACATCCAGATCGATGATGCCGCTGTCCACCCGCTCGGAGAACCGCGTCACCTCCACCGCCGTGCCGTGGGGGATCTCCTTGTCCAGACACCGCAGCATCTTCTCCCGCACGATCTCGGCGCAGACCTGACTGTCCGCCTGATCGGTGGTCATGCCATCAGGGAACAGCTGCGGCCCCTCCTGCGCGTATTTTTCCAGCTGGTGCATCAGATCCTCCAGCCCGTCGCCCGTCCGGGCGGAGATGGGGATGATGGCGTCAAAGCCGTCATACGCCTCACTGTACGCGGCAATGACCTCCAGCAGCGCGTCCTTCTTCTCCACGGTGTCGATCTTGTTGATGCACAGCACGCAGGGCAGGTTCTCCTCCCGGATGCGCTGGAGCAGAATGCGCTCCGGCTCGCCCACATGGGCGATGGGCTCTACCAGCAGCAGCGCGCACTCCACGCTGCTCAGGCTCTCCCGCACCACCTTGACCATGTAGTCCCCCAGACGGCTGCGGGGCTTGTGCAGACCCGGCGTATCCAGCAGGACATACTGGGTATCGCCCCGGTTCACCACACCGTAAATACGGTTGCGGGTGGTCTGGGGCTTGTCCGACACGATGGCGATCTTCTCGCCCACCAGTGCGTTGGTCAGGCTGGACTTGCCCACGTTGGGCCGTCCGCATACCGTGATCATCGCCGTTTTCGTAATGTGTTCCATCAGGTGATCCTCAACTTTCTTTCATTTGAGCTTTTTGTGTATTTATTTCCGTTCAAGGCCCAGTGCGGCCATGATGGCCTCCTCGCGCGCCCGCATCTGCGCCTTCTGCTGGCCCTCGTCCATGTGGTCGTAGCCCAGCAGGTGCAGCACGGAGTGCACCACCAGATACGCCAGTTCCCGGCGGTTAGAATGGCCGTACTCCTTGGCCTGCGCCTTCACCCGCTCCAGCGAGATGGCCATGTCGCCCAGCGGCACATAGCCCGTCCCCGGATCGGCGTCCTCCTGCCCGGGCAGCTGGCCGGGCGTCAGCTCGAACTCCGGGAAGCTCAGCACATCCGTGGCCCGATCCACCTCCCGCATATCCCGATTGATCTGGTGGATGGCCTCGTCATCCGTCAGCAGCACGTCCACCTCGCAGGGAAAATCCACGCCCTCCGGGTCGAGGGCCGTGCGGATGACCCTCCGCAGGAAGCTCTTGGTACCGTCGCTGACGCCGGGAACGTCCGCCGTCACCGGGATATAGTGTCGTTTCATTTCTTTTTCTCCTCAAATTTCGCGTAGGCCTCGATGATGCGCTGCACCATCACATGGCGCACCACATCCTCCTTGGTGAGCTTGCAGACCGCTACGCCCTCCACATCCCGCAGCACCTTCATGGCCTCCTTCAGGCCGCTGACCTTGTCAGCGGGCAGGTCGATCTGGGTCACGTCGCCGGTGATGACCACCTTGGAGCCGAAGCCCATACGGGTCAGGAACATCTTCATCTGCTCGCGGCTGGTGTTCTGCGCCTCGTCCAGAATGATAAAGCTGTCGTCCAGCGTGCGGCCGCGCATATACGCCAGCGGCGCCACCTCGATGTTGCCCCGCTCCAGATACTTCTGATACGTCTCCGCGCCCAGCATATCGAACAGCGCGTCGTACAGTGGCCGCAGGTAGGGGTCTACCTTGCTCTGTAGATCGCCGGGCAGAAAGCCCAGCCGCTCCCCGGCCTCCACCGCAGGACGGGTGAGGATGATGCGGTTCACCTGCTTGTCCCGGAAGGCGGCCACCGCCGCCGCCACCGCCAGATACGTCTTGCCCGTACCGGCAGGCCCCACGCCGATGGTGACGGTCTGCTTCATGATGGCGTTGACGTACTCCTTCTGGCCGATGGTCTTGGGCTTTACGGGACGTCCCTTGCTGGTGATGCAGATAACGTCCTGCGTCAGCTCGCTGATGCGCTCGGCCTGTCCCGACCGCACAAGCCCCGTCACATAGCGCACGTGCTGGTCGGAGATGCTCTCGCCCTTGTTGGACAGCGTCAGCAGCGCCTGCACCGCCTTGACCGCCAGCATCACATTCTCCGGCTCGCCGGACACCACGATCTCGCCGCCCCGGTTCACCACCTGTACCTGAAATTCCGTCTCCAGCAGGCGGATGTTCTCATCGAAGGAGCCGAACAGGTTGACGGCCTCCTCCATACGTTCAATGCTGATGCGTTGTTCCATATTTGGGTCTTTACCTCCCCATATCCTGTATATCCAGCGGCGATGATACGCCGATCTGTTCCTCACACTCCGCGTGGAGCGTCACCACCAGCCGCGTCCCCTGCCGCACCGCATCAAAGCGGTGGTGCAGCAGGTTTCCGTCCCGCTGCGCCAACTCCGTGCGGAGCTGCGCCATAAGCTGCGCCTCTCCCTCCGCCCGGGCCTCCTCCGGCGAACGCTCCGTTTCCCCGGCGGCATAGCGCACGGTGCGCTCCGTCACCAGCGTCACCGGCAGCGTCAGGCCAAAGGGCAGCCGCGCCTGATGGTACAGGGTCATTTTATCACAATCGGGGCCGGTCATGCTACCCTTTCCGTAGATTTTTATGCGGTTTCTTCCCACATCCACTGCCAGACGGGTGACCGCCCCTGTCTCCCGCCCCTTTTCCCGCACCGTCAGCGGCACGGACACCGACAGCTCATACCACGTCCGCGCCCACACCTGCCCCATACCGTGGAGCAGGTAGCCCCGCCGGTCGGAGTCCACCACGCCGGAGATCAGCACCTGTCCCGCCGTGACGGTGCTGCCCGCCATGACCTGCGCCTCCCCGTCCAGCGCCTGTACGCTGGTGATAAGACCGTCCCGGGCGGCCACCACATTGGTGATCTCCCCGTCGGTGTAAAGATGGGGCGGGCGCTGGCGCTCCACCACCTGCACATGGGCGGTGCAGCCCCGCATATTCACCGTCAGCCACACCACGTCCGGCAGCTCCAGCAGCACATGGTTGCGCAGCTCCTCCTGCCGGATGCGGCTCCGCGCCCCCAGCGCCACGCCGTATTTTTCCAGCGTCCGCAGGATCGTTTCCGTTGGCACGGTGTCGTTGCCCGTCACCTGAAAGGCCCAGATATGGGTGCTGCCCAGCGCCATCGTCAGCATCAGCAGCCCCGCCGCCGCCAGCAGCACATACCGCCGCCTGTACTGCCGCCACACCTCCGGCGCGCCCTCCGTCCGCACCACGGTGAGCACCGCGTCCGTCTGCGTCAGCACCTGCCGCAGGCGGGGCAGCTCGGCACGGTCGATGGCCGCCCGCAGCCGCAGCTCCGACAGCCACGTCAAGCTCCAGAATGGGATACCGTGGGCGGCGCAGAGGTTCAGCACCCGCTCCGGCGCGGCGCTCTCCACCTCCACCGTCACCTGCCCCCGCAGATAATTCAGCACCTTCCGATACATGGCCGTCCCTCACTCCACCAGCTCTACGCTGCGGATGACGCCGTTGATGCGCAGCTCCTCATCGGTCATCACCGCCAGCTCCAGCCCCTCGCCCCGCACCCGCACCACCACCGTCCCTGCGTTGATGTCCACCGCCTCGGTGCTGTACGCCAGCACGCCGCGGTGTCGGTCAATGTACAGGGAGCGGTTGCCCAGCAACTCCATACGCGCCACGCCGGATGCCAGATTCACCGGCAGATCCAGCCGGTCCATGGCCTGCTGGCTGACCTGCGCCCATTTTTTTGACAGCTTTGCCATATACGCACCTCCGATGCCCGTTCGCGGGTAAAAAAGCCTATGCGTCCGGAGCGGGAAACTTGCCTGTCCCCGCGCATATCCGGCAGAGATGGGCGCATAGGCTGACAGCGGTGATGTACTTGAAAAAAAGGCTTTTCCCGGCGGCAGCCGCCTGCTCCGGCGTATTGGCACTGCTGCTGTTGACCTGCGGAAATACGGCGGCGCAGGGGGTGCGGGACGGGATATCCCTCTGCCTCGCCTCCGTCATACCGGCGCTGTTCCCCTTTTTCGTGGCGGCGCAGCTTCTGACGTCGCTGGGCGCGGCGGAGGTGCTGGGCCGGGCGGCAGGCCCGCTGTTCCGGCGGCTGTTCGGCATCGACGGTGCCGGCGCCGCCGCGTTTCTTCTGGGGCTGATCGGCGGGTATCCCGTGGGCGCAAAGGCCGCAGGGGGCCTTGTGCGGCAGGGGTTCCTCTCTCCGGAGGACGGTGCGCGGCTGCTGACCTTCTGCAACAACGCCGGGCCGGCGTTTATTCTGGGCATCGTGGGAAACGGTGTGTTTCACAGCTCCCGGGCAGGGGTATGGCTGTATCTTCTCCACGCCGCCTCCGCCACGGCGGTGGGGTTGCTCCTGTGCCGCACTGGAGGGGCGACCGCCTGCCGTCCCCCGTACCGCTCCGGCCGGTACACGGCGCAGCGCGGTCATACCGGTGAAAAAGCCGCCCGCCTCCCTCGCCGCCGCGTTCATCGAGGCGGTGCAGAGCGGCGTACACGCCATGGCGGGCGTGTGCGGCTTCGTCATCTTCTTTCTGGTGCTGCTGCGTCTGGCGGAGGGGCTCATCGGTCCCCTGCCGCCGCTGGCGGCTGGGGTGCTGGAGCTGACCAACGGCATCCTGCGCCTGACACCGGACCGCCGGGGCTTCGTCACCGCGGCGGCGCTGCTGGGCTGGGGCGGGCTCAGCGTCCACTGCCAGACGGCGGCGGTGACGGCGGGCAGCGGCATCTCCCTGTTTGATGCGGGCGAAGAGCGCGTCCTTTTCCTCTTCTTTTAAAACAGGCAGCTTCGCGGTGTTGACACCGCAGATTTCAACTTTGTTAATCAGCACATCCGCCCGCTCCCTTTTACTAGTTTACCTTCAAACCGCCGCGTT
>OHLI01001106.1_pt1 | contig 11418 bp, 6 predicted proteins | sample 1569051 | NCBI WGS metagenome assembly OHLI01 (sample SAMEA3879561, study PRJEB24766) | human gut metagenome | biome: human-associated habitat; feature: feces | place: USA | collected 1985/1987
AATTAAAAATCAAATATCAAAATGAAAAGAGCAACAACTTTTTTATCACTCCTTGCTTTATCGGCAGGTTTGTTGGCGCAATCTTCCGTAAAAACAGAACGCCAATACTTGTCAGGACGTGGCTGTGATGATATGGTACAATGGGATTTCATGTGTACCGGTGGTAATAATTCCGGAAAATGGACGAAAATCGGAGTACCTTCCTGTTGGGAACTGCAAGGATTCGGTACTTATCAATATGGCATGAAATTCTATGGTAAGGCTTTTCCTGAAGGAGTAGCTGACGAACAAGGTTTGTATAAATATGAATTTGAGTTGCCTGCCGAATGGAATGGTAAACAGATAGAGCTGGTATTTGAAGGCTCTATGACTGATACGCAGGTAAAGATAAACGGTCGTAAAGCCGGCTCCATGCATCAGGGAGCTTTTTACCGCTTTATTTATAATGTGAGTGACCGGGTATTTTTCGGATCGAAAAAAAAGAATGTACTTGAAGTAACTGTAAGCAAGGAAAGTGCGAATGCTGGGGTTAATTTGGCAGAACGTCGTGCTGATTATTGGAATTTCGGAGGTATTTTCCGTCCTGTGTTTATCGTGGCGAAACCGGCTCAAAATATAGATCGTCTGGTAATAGATGCGAAGGCGGATGGGAATTTCTATGCCGATTGTTTTCTGAATATGGCAGTAGAAGGTGCTAGGGTACATACTGTCATAACAGATGCTAAAGAGAAAAAAGTGGCCGAAAATACTTCGGATGTCCGTACGGGCAGCGACCATGCTTCGATTAATTTCGCAGTAAAATCTCCTGAATTATGGACGGCTGAAACTCCGGCCATGTATCAGGCTACCTTTACACTGCTTGATAAAGCAGGCAAAACATTGCATGTTGAAAATCAGAAATTTGGTTTCCGTACCATTGAAACACGTGAAAGTGACGGATTGTATATCAACGGTCGGCGTGTGATGATTAAAGGGGTGAACCGTCATAGTTTCCGTCCTGAAAGCGGACGTACACTGAGCAAGGCAAAGAACATTGAAGATGTATTGCTGATCAAGAGCATGAACATGAATGCCGTCCGCCTGAGTCATTATCCTGCCGATCCCGAATTTTTTGAAGCTTGTGACTCGCTGGGGCTTTATGTAATGGATGAGTTAAGCGGCTGGCATGGCAAGCACGAAACTATCAACGGGCAGAAGCTGGTAAAAGAAATGATTACCCGTGATGTGAACCATCCGTGTATTATCTGGTGGAGCAATGGTAATGAAAAAGGCTGGAATACTGAACTGGATGGTGAATTCCATAAATATGATCCTCAGAAACGTCCGGTGCTTCATCCGCAAGGCAACTTCAGTGGATATGAAACCATGCACTATCGTTCTTACGGAGAAAGCCAGAACTATATGCGTCTGCCGGAAATATTTATGCCGACCGAGTTTCTGCATGGATTGTACGATGGAGGACACGGAGCCGGACTGTATGATTATTGGGAAATGATGCGTAAGCATCCCCGTTGTGCCGGAGGTTTCCTTTGGGTACTGGCCGATGAGGGCGTGAAGCGTGTGGATATGAATGGATTCATTGACAACTGCGGCAATTATGGAGCCGATGGCATTGTAGGTCCGCATCACGAAAAAGAGGGCAGTTACTTTACCATCAAGCAGGTGTGGTGTCCTATTCAAATCATGACCGATAGCCTTGACAGTCAGTTTGACGGCAAACTGAAAATAGAGAACCGTTACGATTTCCTGAATGCGAATACATGCCGTTTCACTTATAAATATGTGCAATTGCCTTCTGTAACCGATAAGGGGGGAATGAAAGTGATGAAACAGGGAGAGGTGAACTGTCCCGACATTCCTGCTCACGGTGCGGGTACACTGACTATTCCTGCGGCTGTCAAGGGGGCTAATGCTTTGATGCTGACAGTAACGGATAAGCAGGGGAATGATCTCTTTACGTGGAGTTATAAACTGGACGACGTTGCCGGATTGCAGCAGGTTTCTGCCGGAAACAAGCCTTCTTATAAAGAAACTGCCGATGCATTGACGGTTGATGCCGGAGGACGTACATTTACTTTTTCTCAGAAAGACGGACAGCTGAAGGGGGTAAAGGTTGGAAGCCGTATCATCAGTCTGGCAAATGGTCCTCGTTTTATTGCTGCCAAGCGTTCGGACCGTTCTATGGACCAGTTTTATAACCATGATGACAAAGAGGCTGAAAAGAAGAAAACCCAATACACTACATTTGATGATGCCGGTCGTTTTACAGGCTTTACCGTGCGTGAAGAAGGCAATAACGTAGTGGTTACCGCTAACTACAAACTGGGATGTTTTGATCAGGCTGTATGGACTATCGCTCCTGACGGTACCGCTGCTATAGACTTTACATACAACTTCAGCGGTGTAGTGGATTTGATGGGGGTGATGTTTGATTATCCGGAAGATAAAGTGTTGAGCAAGCGTTGGGTAGGTGACGGTCCTTACCGTGTATGGCAGAACCGTCTGCATGGTCCGCAGTTGGGCGTATGGGAAAATGAGTATAATGATCCCATTCCTGCCGAAAGCTTTACTTATCCCGAATTTAAAGGGTACTTTGCTAATGTGCAATGGATGACTTTGAAAACACAGGAAGGAACGATAAGTATCTGTAACCGTACTCCTCAGAATTATGTAGGGGTTTATCAGCCTCGCGACGGTCGTGACGGCTTGCTTTATACTTTCCCGGCTACCGGCATCAGTCTGATGAAAGTAATTCCTCCGGTTCGTAATAAAGTGAATACGACAGATTTGATAGGTCCGTCTTCACAAGCATTTTGGGCTGATGGAGCATATGGGGGAGGTATCACGTTAAAATTTGAATAACAGTGAAAAAATAGATTGTAAAGGGAAGAGGAACTTTGTTTATTCTTCCCTTTTCTTTTTTTATTTGGCTTGAACTCTCTATATTTGAAAAATTGAGTACAAATTACAACTTTATTCGTTTATCATTAAATATAGAATAAATAGCTTATGAAGATAAAACATCTGTTTGTATCCATATTGCTGGCAACCGGATTCCAACCGATGATAGCACAATCCGCTTTACGGCAACAGTTTGTAAATTCATCCGTACAGGAAGCTCGTCCCTGGACTTTCTGGTATTAACTCCCGAAGGGATTACCGCTGATCTGGAAGCCATGCACCGTGTAGGTTTGGGTGGAGCCTATCTGATGCCCATCAAGGGAGTGGAGCAAGGACCTCAATACGAAGGAAAAGCTCAACAACTTACCCCCGAATGGTGGCGTATGGTCACTCATAGTATGAAAGAGGCCGACAGGCTGGGAATGCAACTGGGAATGCATATCTGTGACGGCTTTGCCTTGGCGGGAGGTCCCTGGATAACTCCCGAAGAGTCGATGCAAAAAGTGGTATGGAGTGATACTATAGTGAACGGTGGGAATATTCGTAATTTGACTTTGCCCATGCCCGAAGCACTGGATGGCTATTATGAAGATATCGTTACCTACGCCATTCCATTGGAGCGTCAGCCTGAGGATACTTCATTGAAGCCGAAGGTAACTTTCGGTAATTTGAAATCGGCTGTTATCAAAGATGAATCCAAAGCTGTGAACAGAGATGAGAAAGGAGTTTTCCGTTCCTCTTATCCTTGTTGGATTCAGTATGAATATGCAGAACCTGTGACTTGCAGCAATGTGGAAATTATTTTGGGAGGAAATAACTACCAGGCACATCGTCTGAAAGTATTGGCCAGTGAGGATGGACGGACATTCAAAACAGTGAAGCAACTGGTTCCTGCCCGGCAGGGATGGCAGAATACGGATTTCCAGTCCACTCATGCTATCCCTCCTGTTACCGCCCGTTACTTCCGTTTTGAGTGGACTCCCGTGGGAAGCGAACCGGGTAGTGAGGATCTGGATGCAGCCAAATGGAAACCGAATTTGAAAATCAATGATATAGTTCTTCATACGGCTCCGCGTATTCATCAGTGGGAGGGAAAAGCAGGACTGGTGTGGCGTGTGGCTACTGCTACTACTTCGACGGAAATACCCGATGCGGCTTGTGTGCAGCCGGATGAGTTGATCAATCTCCCTTTGTATCAGGGCAGGCTGACCGCCCGTTTACCCGAAGGTAAATGGCGTATTCTCCGCATGGGACATACGGCAACCGGACATGTGAATGCTACTGCCGGAGGTGGTAAAGGATTGGAATGCGACAAGTTCAGCACCAAGGCTGTTCAGAAACAGTTCTCGAACTGGTTTGCGGAAATGTTCAAAAAGACGGATGAAGCCGTGGCACGCCGTGTATTGAAATATATGCACGTAGACAGTTGGGAGTGTGGCAGTCAGAACTGGAGTGATAACTTCGCGGCGGAATTTAAGAAACGCCGTGGATATGATTTGATGCCTTATCTTCCTTTGCTGGCAGGTATTCCGATGGAAAGCGCCGCCCGCAGTGAACAGATATTGCGGGATGTCCGTACCACCATCGGAGAACTGGTGACAGATGTGTTCTACACTGTATTGGCAGACTGTGCCCGTCAATACGATTGCCGGTTCTCTGCCGAGTGCGTAGCTCCTACTATGGTCAGTGACGGATTGATGCATTATCAGAAAGTGGATCTGCCTATGGGGGAATTTTGGCTGAACAGTCCTACGCACGATAAACCCAATGATATGCTGGATGCCATCAGTGGCGCGCATATTTATGGAAAGAATATTATCCAGGCCGAAGGCTTTACTGAAATTCGTGGCGTATGGGATGAAGACCCTGCCATGCTGAAACCTTTGCTGGACCGTAACTATGCACTGGGTATCAATAAACTCTTCTTTCATGTCTATACCCATAATCCTTGGATGAACCGCCGTCCCGGTATGACCTTGGACGGCATCGGACTTTTCTTCCAGCGCGACCAGACCTGGTGGGAGGAAGGGAAATCTTTTGTAGATTACATCATCCGTTGCCAGACTTTGTTGCAATACGGTCATCCGGTGGTTGATATCGCCGTCTTTACCGGTGAAGAAATGCCGCGACGTTCCATTTTGCCCGAACGGTTAGTTTCGATGCTTCCCGGTATCTATGGAGCCGAACGGGTGGAAAGCGAACGGATTCGGCTGGCTAATGAAGGTCAACCCACCCGTGTGCGTCCTGTCGGTGTTACCCATTCGGCAAACATGGCCGATCCCGAAGACTGGGTGAACCCGATGCGTGGCTATGCCTACGATTCTTTTAACAAAGACGCTCTGTTACGTTTGGCAAAAGCGGAGAATGGAAGAATGGTACTTCCGGGAGGAGCTTCTTATAAAGTATTGGTGCTTCCTACAGCCCGTCCTATGAATCCTGATAACCTGCCGTTGTCTCCTGAGGCACAGGCAAAAGTAGAGGAACTCCGCGCGGCAGGTGTCATTATTCCGCAATTGCCTTATCGGGAAGATGATTTTTCTTCTTTCGGTGTGGAACGGGATGTACTTCTTCCTGCTGATGTGGCATATACTCATCGGAGCGGGGAAGAGTATGAGATTTATTTTGTGGCTAATCAGGTGGACAGTTTGCGTACATTCAACGCTTCTTTCCGCATTGCAGGGCGCACTCCTGAATTGTGGAATGCGGTAACAGGAACCATTACCCGTCCGGCACAATGGAAAGAAGCGGACGGCCGTACCGAAGTCGCTTTGTCTTTGCCAGCCAATGGCTCTGTATTTGTCGTATTCCCCAAAGAATCTTCAGAAGTTTCTCCGGAACGGATCGAAAGGGAACCTGTATCCATATCGATCAAGGAATGGACAGTAACATTCCCTTCCGTGCGCAAAACTGTCACTCGTCCGGTATTATTTGACTGGAGTAAGGAAGAGGATGAAAAAATAAAATATTATTCCGGACATGCCACTTACAGAGGGCTATTCAGATGGAAGAATGAACAGGACGGAAGAATTATTCTTCGGTTGGGTAAAGTAGCCAATGTAGCGACTGTACGTGTCAACAGCATTGCATGCGGTACGGCTTGGACAGCTCCATACGAAGTGGACATTACCGATGCGCTTCGTAACGGAACCAATGTCTTGGAAGTGGAGGTGGTGAATACCTGGGCGAATGCGCTCCGTGGGGCAGATCAGGATAAAGCGCCTTTTGAGGGGATATGGACGAATGCAAAATTCCGTCTGCCCGGAGATGGTTTGTTACCTGCCGGATGGATGGGACCTTGCGAGTTTTTTAAAACTAAAGAATAATGCTAATCACACATAACATGAAAAATAAGAAACTACTACTGGGCATTGCTTGGGCATGGTTGACTTGCCTGTCGGCAAATGCGGAAGTGAAATTGCCCGCTTTCTTTTCAGACGGCATGGTGATGCAACAGCAGACTCGTGCCAATTTATGGGGAACAGCTACTCCCAATGCACCGGTGAAAATTACAACAAGTTGGGATAAACAAACCTATAAAACGATCGCCGATGCAAAAGGCGCGTGGAAACTTGCTTTATCCACCCCCTCTGCCGGAGGCCCTTACACGATCACTTTTGATGATGGAAAGCTGACCGAAATACGTGATATCCTGATGGGGGAATTATGGTTATGCTCCGGTCAGAGTAATATGGAAATGCCCATGAAAGGTTTTAAAAACCAGCCGGTGGAGAATAGCAATACAGATGTGATGAACAGCCGTAATCCGCAACTCCGCCTGTTCACCGTAAAGCGCACTTCCTCTTTTACTCCGAAAACAGATGTGGTGGGAACCTGGCAGGAAGCTGTTCCAGCAACTGTGCGTGAGTTTAGTGCTACTGCTTATTACTTCGGTCGGATGATACAACAGCAGTTGAATATACCCGTGGGCTTGATTGTAGCTTCATGGGGAGGTTCTGCCTGTGAAGCCTGGATGCATCCGGATTGGTTGAAGGCATTCCCCGAAGCAAAGATTCCTCAATCGGAAGCCGATATCAAGTCAAAGAACCGTACTCCGACTGTACTCTATAACGGTATGCTTCATCCGCTCATCGGATTAGCCATGCGTGGAGTTATCTGGTATCAGGGGGAAGATAACTATAACCGGGCTTCTACTTATGCCGATATGTTCAGTGCACTGATACGCGGGTGGCGCGAAGAATGGCAGCAAGGGGAATTTCCTTTCTATTATTGTCAAATTGCACCTTATGATTATGGAATTATTACTGAGCCTGGCAAGAATGTGATAAATTCTGCTTATCTTCGCGAACAACAAGCTATGGTAGAACACCGGGTGGGTAATAGTGGTATGGCTGTATTGTTGGACGCAGGAATGAAAACGGGGATTCATCCGGGTAAAAAGAAGGTGGCAGGAGAACGTCTGGCGCGTTTGGCATTGGTAAAAACTTACGGAATGAAAGGTGTTACGGCCGAAAGTCCTTACTATACAGGAATGGAAGTAAAGAATGATACGGTAATAGTCAGTTTTGATCGGGCACCGATGTGGATAAATTGTAAAGACCGTTTTGAATCATATAACTTTCAGGTTGCAGGTAAAGATCGGGTTTTTTATCCTGCTAAAGCGTGGATACAGAGAAGTAAAATGCTTGTAAAGAGCGAGAGAGTACCTCATCCGGTGGCAGTTCGTTATGGCTTCGAGAATTATGTGGAGGGAGATTTGTTTGGTGAAGATTTACCTGTATCGTCTTTCCGTTCCGATGACTGGTAAAAACAGAAAAAAATGAAGAATATCTTTACGTTTTTATTATTAGTATTTATTGGCGGGCAGTTTCTGTGGGGACAGCCTGCCAATCTGGTTTGGAATACTCAAAGCCGGAATGCTTCGGAGTCCATGCCTTGCGGAGGTGGTGATATCGGCATGAATGTATGGGTAGAGAATGACGATGTTCTGTTCTACCTTAGTCGTAGCGGTTCTTTTGACGAGAATAATTGTCTGTTGAAGCAGGGTCGGTTTCGTGTGAGGCTCACTCCGAACCCTTTTGCCGGAACGGCTTCTTTTCGGCAGACTCTGCATCTTAATGATGGCTATGTCAGCGTAAGTAGTGATAATGCCACTCTAATTATTTGGGTGGATGTGTTTCATCCTGTGGTACATGTTGAGGTGAAAACGAAGGAACTGACTTCCATGCGTGTGAACTTTGAAAGCTGGCGTTATGAAGATCGTCCGGTGCGTAAAGGGGAAGGGCAGCAATGCTCTTACAAATGGGTCATTCCTGATGGATTGATGACTAGGCGTGACTCTGTCTGTGTGGAAGAAGATAATTTTACTTTTTTCCATCGCAATCCTGAACGTACTATTTTTGATGTGGTAGTGGACCAGCAGGGAATGAATGAAGTGAAGGAACAACTGTATAATCCTTTGAAGAATTTGATTTTTGGGGGGCGTTTATCAGGTGATAATCTGGTTTATAACGGTACACGCCGTGGACATTATGCAGGTACTGAGTATCTGGCATGGATGTACAAAAGCAAGAAACCTACTTATAAGCAGTCTGCACGGATTGTTCTGAATACGGAACAAAGTACGGTTCCTGCATGGGAAGCATCCTTGGCCCGCACTGAGAAGGAAATAAATGTATCCAAAGACAAACAGGCTACCCGCCGTTGGTGGAATGATTTTTGGAAACGTAGCTTTATTGAGGGGGAAGGTGAAGCGGGAGATGCTATCCGTAACTATACACTGTTCCGCTATATGTTGGGATGTAACGCCTATAGTCAGTGGCCTACCAAGTTTAACGGGGGACTGTTTACTTTTGATCCTATGTATGTAGATCAGAAAATGGAATTTACCCCTGATTTCCGGAAATGGGGAGGAGGAACCATGACTGCACAGAATCAGCGTCTTGTCTACTGGCCGATGCTGAAAAGCGGTGACTTTGACTTGATGAAATCACAATTTGACTTTTATCTGCGTTTGTTGCCGACAGCCGAAGCACGTACCCGTACCTATTGGGGACATGCCGGTGCCTGTTTCACCGAACAAATGGAGAACTTCGGTCTGCCCAATCCTGCCGAGTATGGCTTTAAACGTCCTGAAAGCTATGACAGGGGGTTGGAATATAATGCATGGCTGGAATACGAATGGGATACGGTTCTTGAATTTTGTCAGATGATACTGGAAACGGCACGTTATAATGAGGCTGATATCAGCCGTTATATCCCTTTGATAGAAAGCTCACTTAATTTCTTTGATGAGCATTATCGTCAACTGGCATTACAGCGTGGACGTAAGGATTTAGATGGTAACGGCAAACTGGTGATTTATCCGGGATCGGCTTGTGAAACTTATAAGATGGCTTATAATCCATCCTCAACCATTGCCGCGCTGCGCTCTGTTTTACAAACCTACGGACGTAAACCGGACATGCTGGCACGTATTCCTGAGATCCCTTTGCGCATAGTGGATGGGAAGGAAATGATTGCTCCGGCACAGGCTTGGGAACGGGTGAACAATATAGAAACTCCCCAGCTTTATGCTGTATTTCCCTGGCGTATGTATGGAGTGGGGAAGGAAGGTCTGGAAATAGCCCGTAATACCTATCTATATGATCCCGATGCACAGAAATTCCGTTCACATATCGGATGGAAACAAGATAATATCTGGGCGGCTTGTCTGGGTATGACCGAGGAGGCTGCACAACTTACCTTAGAGAAAATGGCGAACGGTCCTCATCGTTTTCCCGCCTTTTGGGGACCGGGTTACGACTGGACTCCCGACCATAACTGGGGAGGCAGCGGCATGATAGGTATGCAGGAAATGCTGTTGCAGGAAGCCGATGGAAAGATTTTATTGTTTCCTGCTTGGCCTAAAGATTGGGATGTGCATTTCAAATTGCATGCTACAGGACAGACTACTGTAGAGGCTGTTCTAAAAGGGGGGACGGTGGTTAGCTTGACCGTATTACCTAAAGAACGGGAGAAAGATGTAGTAAATTGTTTGCTGAATAAATAATTTAAGGGTAAGGAGGTGTGTTTTGTAAATTCACCTCCTACTTCTTTGTATATACTCGATTGGGAACTTGTCACTCCTTTTGTTTTTCTATTCTTATCTATTTGTATGGCAATCAGTGCCGGAACATTGTTTGATGGCTTTGGTTATCTTTGTTGCGTAAACAAGAACTAAAATGTCCGATGCTTTGTTCTTACTATCATAAATAGATTTAAAATGGTTATGAAAAAGATTTTGATAGCTTTGGCCTTATTGCTGACAGGCATTGCAAGCGGATCGGCATGTACCGGTATTTCATTCCTCGCTGAAGATGGCGGATATGTGCAGGCACGTACTATAGAGTGGGGGGACAGTTATCTTCCGAGTGAATATGTTATTGTTCCCAGAGGACAGGATTTGGTATCTTATACTCCAACGGGTGTAAATGGCTTGAGATTTCGGGCTAAATATGGTCTGGTAGGACTGGCTATCATTCAGAAAGAGTTTGTGGCTGAAGGACTGAATGAAGTAGGGCTTTCGGCTGGATTGTTTTATTTTCCCCATTATGGGAAGTATGAAGAATATGATGAGGCTCAAAATGCAATTACTTTGTCGGATTTGCAGGTGGTGAACTGGATGCTTTCCCAATTTGCTACTATAGACGAAGTGAGAGAAGCTATAGAAGGGGTGAAGGTGGTGTCTCTTGATAAACCTGGTAAAAGTTCTACGGTACATTGGCGCATTGGCGATGCTAAAGGAAATCAAATGGTGTTGGAATTTGTAGGTGGTGTTCCTTATTTTTATGAAAATAAAGTAGGAGTACTCACCAATTCTCCCGATTTTCCATGGCAGGTGACTAACTTGAATAATTATGTAAATCTATATCCGGGAGCTGTCACTCCACAGCAATGGGGTGGGGTGACTATTTTCCCTTTTGGCGCAGGTGCCGGATTTCATGGCATTCCAGGTGATGTTACTCCTCCATCCCGTTTTGTTCGTGTAGCGTTTTATAAGGCAACAGCTCCGGTGTGTCCTACAGCGTATGACGCTATATTACAAAGCTTTCATATCCTGAATAATTTTGATATTCCTATCGGTATAGAACATGCGTTAGGGAAAGCACCTGATATTCCTAGTGCCACACAATGGACTTCGGCTATTGATTTGACAAACAGGAAAGTGTATTATAAAACAGCATACAATAACAATATTCGTTGTATTAGTATGAAGAAGATTGATTTTGATAAAGTGAAGTATCAGTCGTATCCATTGGATAAGGAGTTGAAACAGCCTATAGAAGAGATTATTGTGAAATAGTGCAAGGGCTTGGAAACTGTTGGCGGAAGTACATGGAAGTTTTAATTGCAATGAATGAATAATGGATAAAATGCATTTTTTTTAGAAAAAAGTTCTAGAAATGTTTGCAGATACAAAAATAAACTGTACCTTTGCACTCGCAATTCGGAAGAATAGCAATAATAAAGGATTGATTCGCTAGCTCAGCAGGTAGAGCACAACACTTTTAATGTTGG
>OHLI01001110.1_pt1 | contig 11398 bp, 10 predicted proteins | sample 1569051 | NCBI WGS metagenome assembly OHLI01 (sample SAMEA3879561, study PRJEB24766) | human gut metagenome | biome: human-associated habitat; feature: feces | place: USA | collected 1985/1987
CTTGGTTATATTGCATCTAATATTGCTGCGAATATGTTAGGACTTGGTAGTGCAGCAACACCTTTTGGATTAAAGGCAATGAGTGAACTTCAGAAAATAAATGATAAAAAAGATACTGCTTCAACACCAATGATAACTTTTTTAGTTTTAAATACTGCTGGGGTTACTATAATTCCCACAACAATAATTGCTATAAGACTTGCTTATAACAGTTTAAATCCTACAGAAATAATTGCTCCAGCATTAATATCAACGTCTTGTTCTTGTTTATCAGCAGTTTTAATTGATTATTTTATAAGGAGGAAACGAAGATGAAACTTTTTTCTATTATAGTTATTCCTTTATTTATTTTGTTTGTAGTTTTTTATGGCTATATCAAAAAAGTTGATGTGTATTCCTCCTTTTTAGAGGGTGCTAAAGAGGGAATGAAAATAGTTTATAATATTTTTCCTGCAGTACTTGCAATGGTTTTTGCAGTAAATATTTTCTTAGATAGTAATATACTTCCTTTTTTATTAAGACCCATTACTAATATTTTAAATTTACCTCCAGAAATACTTCCTATGGCTTTTTTAAGACCAATATCTGGTACAGCTTCGATGAGTATAATGACTAAAATATTTGAAATATATGGGCCGGATACATATCCAGGAAGACTTGCAAGTGTACTTCAGGGGTGTACTGATACCACAATTTATGTAATTGCTCTTTATTATAGTAGCGTAAAAATAAGTAAAAGTAGATATACTGTAGTAGTAGGCCTTTTAGCGGATTTAGTTGGACTTATTATGGCATTTGTTTTAACTAGGATTTTCTTTTGATGTATGATATAATTTTTGTGGTGAGAAATTTATGGAAAAAATTCAAAAAATATTAGACACTATGACTGTTGAAAAGTGGAAGAAATTTTTTGGATTGATTGAATGGAATTTTGGTGAAGCAGATGAAATAGCGGTAAGAAAAAGTATTGATAATTTGTTTATAGAAGAAAAGCCTAAAAAGATGGATTTTGATGCGATTAGACAAAAAGCATATGGAGAAACAAAAGAAGATGCAGATTCTTTACTTTATGAAATGACTGACAAAGAAGAAGCACCTGGTATTCCTAAGATTACTTTAGGGGATGCTGAAGAATATTTTGAAGATTTAGGTTTAGAATATAATGTTGATTATACAGATGTAGAAAAAGAACAAGAAAAAACAAGAACTGCTAAGAATAAAAAATTACAAAAAGAAATAGATGATGAACAAGAAGTTAAAGCAGTAACAAAAGAAGAAAAAGAAGAAAAACCTGAAGAAAAAAGTTTATATGATTTAATTGACATGATGTATGATGAAAAATAGTTTTTAGGAGGGAATAAAAATGGGATATAATACCGTAATAACAACAATATTATTAGTTTTAGCATGTGTACTTCTTATCTTTTTAATATTAATAGCTATAAAAATATTAATAATTAGTGATAAAGTACATATAATATTACTGGATGTAGAAAGAAAGTTAAAGGCAGTAAATGGAGTATTTGAGACAATTGATCATGTTAATAGTGCGGTTAGTACTGTAAGTGATGCGATTATAGCAAAAATAGTTGAAGTTATAAAAAGTTTTTTTGGAAAAAAGAATATAGAAAGGGATGATAAAGATGAGTAAAAAAAATGGATTAGGAAAACTTTTATTAGGATTAGGGGCAGGAGTAGGACTTGGAATACTTTTTGCACCAGATAAGGGTAGTGAAACAAGAAAAAAATTAAAATTAAAATTTGAAGAACTACTAAATAGTGTTAAAGAGTTAGACAAAGATGATGTAAAAATGGCTATTGAAGAAAAAATTAATGAAGTAAAAAAAGATTTATTCAGGCAACTTTTTATACAGAATAGCTGTTTTTATCAGTAAGATGATTAACTATAAACTCTAAAGAATAAAGCGTATGTATTTTATTTGGTACATTATTATCGGAATTATTGCTGGTTTTGTTGCCGGTAAGTTGATGAGAGGGGGAGGTTTCGGACTCTTTATTAATTTATTGGTTGGTATTGTTGGTGGTGTCCTGGGCGGCTGGGTATTCAGTTTGTTTGGTATTGCAGCAACTGGTATTATTGGCAGTCTTGTTACCTCTATTGTGGGAGCTATATTATTGTTGTGGATTGTTTCTTTGCTCAAGAGGTCTGATATTTCTTGAATTATAAGAGTAAAAAAGAACCGTCCTGACGACACGCTTGCCGGGGGCGGTTCCTAACCAAACAAATCAAAAAATATAAGTATATTAACTAATTGCTTCCACCTCCTAAGGCACGGTAAAGCATGATATGCAGTTTACAAGATTCCACATTCAGAGCGATACGTTCCAATTCACAATCCAGGAAACGTTCATCGGCCGACAGTACATCCAGATAGCCTGCGAATCCTACTTTAAACATTTCATTTGCATTATAAATAGATCGATGATGGATACGGCTTTCTTCTTCTTTCAACTTTTTGCGCTGGTGCATTTGCGATGATGCAGTAATGAGGTTTAATACTTCTTCATAGGCTTTTAATACCGTATCGTGATATCCTAACAAAGCGATGCGTTGCTGGCTTTTCGCATCATTCCATAATGCACGTATAGTATTTTGTTTGAATATAGGTGCTGTTATACCTGCACCGAGATTGTAAACCAGGGATGCAGGAGCAGTAAACCATTTATCCAGATCAAATGCGTTAAAACCTCCGTTTCCTCCAATCACGATGGATGGGAAGAAAGCTTTTCGCGCTGCAGATACGTCGGATTTACTAGCTAATAACTCCAGTTCGGCAGCCTTTATATCCGGGCGATATTGCAAAAGTTGTGACGGGATTCCTGCATCTGTGGGAAACTCATAACTACATGCAGTTTCAAATGACACTCGTTTCACCTTGAAAGGCAGTCGTCCTAATAAGGTGGCGATGGCACGTTCCTTTTCACTTATTTGCTGTTCGTTTGCAAGCAGCATTTCTTCCAATTTAAGGCGTCGTGACCGGAATTGGTCTACAGAAAGTCGGGTTACTTCACCTTCTTTCATCAGTTCATCGGTTAAATTATAAGCATCTCTGGCTGTTAGGATGGCTTCGCGTAGCACATATCGCTGTTTATCCAGTCCTATTAATTCAAAATAGTGTGTACCTACTTCTGATATCAATAAGGTGCGTGCCAGACGCATAGCTTCTACAGACTGCATCCAGCGGGATACGGTCGATCGTTTTTTATCGGTTAGCTTACCCCATATGTCAGCTTCCCATTGAAAATTGAGTCCTAGGTTGAAATTCCGGTAGGGATCTGGAATATGTTTGTCTTTTTCTAAATCGGGAGTGTTGGTGGTGCTGTTACCAACTCCGTCCATAGTGTACTCGCCAAAACGTTGTACTCCACCATCAATGCCTAATGAAAGATCGGGCAGCAGCGCTCCTTTTCCTACTCGAACTTGTGAACGGGCAATGGATATCCGTTGATTGTTATTTAACGCTTCGGCTATATAACTTTGCAATAACGTATCTGGAAAAAATGTTTTCCATGACATGGAAGAGATAGTAGTGCTGTCCGTTTCCCTATCCATATAGAACTTGGGTAACTCTATCTTTTCTGTCGGAGTAAGGGAAGGGGCTTTGCAACTTACCATAATCAGACAGAAAGCTCCTATTATTAAACCTGTTTTGTTTATATTGTTATTTTTCATCTTCTTCATCATAGCTGACTTTATTACGGTTAAGATGTGCAGACCAACTCTCGAAAATAAGGTAAAGTCCAGGTACAAGGAAGATTCCTACGAATGTACCGATAAACATACCTCCGGCGGCAGCTGTTCCGATGGAACGGTTGCCCAAAGCACCGGCTCCGCTTGCCATTACCAACGGGATTAGTCCGCATATAAATGCAAAGGATGTCATCAGGATGGGGCGCAGACGGCTTACGGAACCTCTAACGGCAGCATCAAAGATGCTCATTCCCTGTTTGCGGTACTGGTTGGCCATTTCCACAATAAGAATGGCATTTTTGCCTAGCAGACCAATCAACATTACCAAGGCTACCTGGGCATAAATATTATTTTCCAAGCCTGCCAGTTGCAGGAAAAAATAAGAACCGAAGATACCTGCCGGCAATGAAAGTATGACGGGAAAAGGCAGTAACAGACTCTCGTATTGTGCTGCCAGCAACAAATAAACAAACAGCAGGCAGATACCGAAAATGAGAACGGTTTGTCCACCCGAATCTTTCTCTTCACGAGTAACTCCTGACCATTCTATATCATAACCGCGAGGTAATGTCTCTTTGGCAATTTGTTCCACTGCTTCGATAACCTCTCCTGAACTGACTCCTTCGGCAGGTTCACCTGTAATCAAGGCCGAGGTGAACATATTGTAGCGTGTAATCTGGTTAGGACCGAATATACGGTCCATCGTCATAAAGTTAGAGTAGGGTACCATATTCCCGTCCTTGTTCTTGGCATAGAACTTATACAGATCTTCAGGATTCATACGATACTCTGGAGAAGCCTGTAACATCACCTTATACATTTGTCCGAAACGAATAAAGTTGGATGAGTAGAAACTGCCGATATAGGATTGGAGTGTTTCCATGGATTCATTTAGATTTACTCCTAATTTAGCTGCTTTAGCAATATCCACTTTCAGCAGATATTGTGGAAAATTAGGATTGAATCCTGAGGTTGCTCCCACAATGCGCGGATCTTCATTCAGTTTTTCTACTAATGTATTGGCAACATCGGCAAATTCTGCAAAGCTGCCTGCTGTTTTATCTTGTAAACGAAGTTCGAAGCCGCTGGCATTACCGAATCCCGGAACTGTAGGAGGCAGGAAGAACTGAATATCCGCATCTTTGATATGCGAGGTGCGGTCTTTGTATATCTCTATAAGTTCGGCTGCTGTTTGATCGCGTTCACTCCACGGGGTGAGATTAATCATACCCATACCGAAATTGGCACCTTCCGTTTCAGTCATCAAACTATAACCTGCTAATGTGGAGATGCTTTCAATTTCTTTGAAAGGAAGCAATGCAGCTTGTACAGCGTTCAAGGCTTTTTCGCTGCGTTCCAATGTTGCTCCCGGAGGCGCATCTACATTGACATAAATCATACCTTGGTCTTCATTGGGAATAAAGCCTGAAGGAAGTACCTGGCTCATGCCGAAAGTGGCAAGGAAGAAAATAATCAGTGTGGCATAAGTGATTATTTTCCGGCTCAAATACTTGTGTAATCCGATATTGTATTTCTTTTCAAAGCGGTCGTACCGGCGGTTGAAAAAAATAAAGAAACGACGTAGCCATCCTGCTTTTTTCTTCTTTTTTCCATCAGCGGGTTTCAGTAACAAAGCACATAGGGCAGGCGAGAGGGTCAATGCGTTTATTCCTGAGATAACAATGGCTACCGCCAGTGTCAATGAGAATTGCCGATAGAAAATACCTACAGTTCCCTGCATGAAGCCCACCGGAACAAAGACTGCCGACATGACTAGCGTGATGGCAATAATGGCTCCACCGATTTCATTAATAGCTGCTACAGATGCTTTATAAGGAGAGAGTTTCTCATGATGCATCTTTACATGGACAGCCTCTACGACGACTATTGCGTTGTCTACTACAATACCTATTGCGAGCACAAGGGCGAATAAGGTCAACATATTTATGGAGAAGCCCAGCATTTCCATAAAAAAGAATGTACCGACCAATGAAACTGGTACGGCGATAGCCGGAATTAAGGTGGAACGGAAATCTTGTAAAAATATATACACCACAATAAATACCAGTATGAATGCTTCGAGCAGTGTCTTCAGCACTGACTGTATGGAGGCGTCAAGAAAGCGTGATACGTCATAGGAGATATTGTAATCCATGCCAGGCGCAAAACTGCTTTCTTTGATTTCTGCCATTTTGGTTTTAATATTTTGGATGACTTCCCTTGCATTGGAGCCGGGGCGTTGTTTGATCATAATAGATGCCGATGGCCTTCCGTCGGTCATAGAGGTCATGTTATAATCTTCAGAATCGAATTCAATAGTGGCAACGTCTTTCAGACGTAGCAGTGAACCATCGGGAAGAGCTTTCAATACAATCTCTCCATATTCTTCTGCTGTGCTGAACTTTCCGGTATATTGTAATACATATTGCAGTTGTTGGGGTAATTTGTCTGAACTGATACCTGTCTTGCCGGGTGCTGCTTCTATGTTTTGATTACGGATGGCTTCAGTTACATCTTGAGGTACCATGTTGTAGGCGGCCAGCCGATTAGGATTCAGCCATACACGCATGGCATAATCACGGCTACCCATGATTTCTACCAAGCCTACACCGTCAATACGTTTTAATTCGCGCAAAATATTGATATCGGCAAAGTTATAAACAAACTTTTCGGTATGTGCACTGTCCGTACTCATGATGTTCAAGTACATCAACATACTGTTTACTTCTTTTTCTGTAATAACTCCGGCACGGATTACTTCTTCAGGCAATTCGTCTAGTACGGTAGTCACACGGTTCTGTACATTTACGGCAGCTACGTCCGGATCGGTTCCCACTTTAAAATAAATAGTAGTAAGGGACATACCGTCGTTGGTACAAACAGTGGTCATGTAGGTCATGCCGGGTACTCCGTTGATGGCACGCTCTAACGGGGTGGCGACTGTTTTAGACATCACATCGGCACTAGCCCCGGTGTATCGGGCGGTTACCGTTACAGATGGGGGTACGATATCGGGAAACTGAGTGATGGGCAGTGTCAAAATAGACAGTACGCCCAAGCAGACGATAATGACGGAGATTACTCCTGAAAGTATCGGTCTTTTTATAAATAGCTTAAACATAAACTGTCCGTTTTATTTTACGATAGGTTGTTTTAATTCAACTTCTTTTCTGATTGCTTCCATATCAATGGTATCAGTCTTGATGGTAATGCCATCCTTCATCATTTGCACTCCCTCGTATACGATGGCAGTGTTAGGAGAGAAGTCTTGTGTCACATAGTAATTATTATAGCGTTCCAGCGGTTGGAAGCTGCGTACTTTTACTACACTGGCACTATCAACGGTATATACATAGGTGAAATCTTGAATTTCGAATGTTGATTTCTGGGGAACTAGGCAGATGTTGTCCATTTGGGTCATCATACGTACTTTTCCAGTCACTCCATGTTTCAGCAGTCCGTCCGGGTTCGGAAAACGGACACGGAAGGCAATGGAGCCGGTTCCTCGTTCAAAGTCACCTTCTACAGTTTCTAATGTGCCTTTGTGGGAGTAGATGGAACCGTCTGACAAAATCAGTTCCACATTATTTTCTTCGTGCTGTTTTTGTCCGCTAAGTTGTTGGCGCTTGTATTCCAGATACTCGCTTTCGTTCACTTTATAGTAAGCAAAGATCTCGGAAATATCACTTACGGTAGTCAGTAAGCTTTGCGGATTTACCAGACTTCCCGTCTTATAAGGAATACGGTCTATGTAGCCGTCAAAAGGGGCAGTGATAGTGGTGTAAGAATAATCCATCTGTGAACGTTGCATTTGTGCTTTTGCCTGTTCCACTTTCATTTGGGCTACTTCTTTTTCTTTATTGGCTTGGTCGAGTCGGATTTTTGATAAGATTTGTTTGTCAACCAGCCGGCCTATTCTTTCGGCTTCATAATTTGCCATTTCATATTGTGCCTGTGCTTGTTTGTAATTGGCTTGCGCCTCTTTTACCGTTTCGCTATATTGGTCGGAACTGAGTTGGAATAGGGGCTGTCCTTTTTTGACTTTCTGTCCTTCGTCTACATATATTTGTTGAACAAATCCTTCCACTTTGGGCTTAATTTCTACAAACTGTATAGCTTGCACATCAGCTACATATGAGCGTGGAAACTCAATGGTTGTGGGGTGAAGAATGGTGATGGGAATGAATTCTTTGTGATGTTCCTGCTTGTTGTCCGATTGACCACAAGAGCATAGCAATCCTGTGCATGTACACAGGACCGCAATTTTCTGAAAATTACTCTTCATGAAATTACGAATACAATTTAAAAAGATTAATAATTGAGTTTGAGTAAATAAAAGATCCGGCTTGCATTCAAATCTTTCAGAATACAAGGCCAATATGTATGAATATGCTTTAATGTGACATATTAAATGCGGTACACACAAAAGATAATGTGATGATGTACCACTTTCCCCGGATTTTCACTGACAGGTGTGTAACTTTGTACCGGAACTTGGGGAATAGCAAAAAGATTGACCAGCATGTCGATAGTGCAGGGTAAAAAACGACTGTTTGGCAGTTGTGCACGTCCCGACTGGAAATAATAAGTTTCTTCTCCTCTGCTTTCTTCATTGTTGTCAGAAGGCAGGGTGGGTTGTTCCATCGTTTCTACCATAGCCAGATTGGCATCAATCAGTGGAGCGCATACATCAAATTGTACGAGTAATAACATAATTACGCATACTATTCTTACCACATATTTTTTGATACCGTTGAACATGAAAGATACTTTGTTTGTCAATTCGTTTGCAAATTTAATATAATTGAACACTGTTTTCAAACTAATCATCCAAAATTAGTGAGTTTTAATATATCCTTTCTCTTTTTTGGAACTACTATCCTTTATACTGACTGAAATCTGTTATTTTTGTACTCAGTATTTTAAATAATCAGATAATATTACTTATGTTACAACCCGAATTGAAATTTCGTCGAGATAAAATACGCTATTTGATGGCTCAACAAGGCATTGATGCTGCCCTGATAGCTTGTAATGTAAATTTGCTTTATACGTATGGTGAGATAGTGAACGGCTATCTTTATTTACCGCTTCATTCACCGGCACTTCTCTTTGTAAAACGTCCTAATAATATTGTGGGAGAATTTGTATTCCCTATTCGTAAACCTGAGCAGATAGTGGACTTGTTAAAAGAAAATGGTATACCTGTAGCTTCAAAGATAATGTTGGAAGGCGGGGAACTGCCTTATGCGGACTATATGCGTCTTGCATCTCTTTTTCCTGAATCGGAGGTCGTGGATGGAACTGCTATTATTCGTGAAGCGCGTAGCGTAAAGACTCCGCTGGAGATTGAACTTTTTCGTCGGTCGGCTGCTTTACATGCTCGAGCATATAGTAAGATTCCCGATGTATACCATCCGGGGATGACTGATCGTGAACTATCTGTTGAGGTGGAACGCCTGATGCGACTGGAAGGTTGTCTGGGAATATTCAGAGTATTTGGTCAGAGTATGGAGATATTTATGGGAAGTGTGTTGGCCGGAGATAATGCAGCTACTCCTTCGCCTTATGATTTTGCCTTAGGTGGTAAGGGATTGGATCCGTCTTTGCCCGGAGGAATGAATGGAACTTTGTTGAAAGAGGGGTATAGTGTAATGGTGGATATAGGGGGAAACTTTTACGGATATATGTGCGATATGAGTCGTGTGTTCTCCATTGGAAAATTAAATGATGAGGCTTATGCAGCTCATCAAGTCTGTCTTGAAGTGCAGGATAAGGTTGCCTCTATGACGGCGCCTGGTGTGGTGTGCGAGGATCTTTATAATGCGGCCATTGAGATCGTGACGAAAGCCGGATTTGCCGATCGTTTTATGGGGGTGTCCCAACAGGCACGTTTTATAGGACACGGCATCGGGTTGGAAATCAATGAGGCACCAGTGTTGGCTCCGCGTATCCGGAGGGAGTTGGAAGAGGGAATGGTGTTTGCCCTTGAACCTAAAATCGTATTGCCGGGAGTAGGACCGGTCGGCATTGAAAATTCTTGGGTAGTTACAGAAAACGGAGCCGGCAAACTGACCATTTGTAATGAGGAGATTATAGAGCTTTGATTCCTTGGATGTAAATATTGAAGCGGAAATATCAAAAAAACGAAAAATTTTATGGTTCTTGTTCTAGTGTCATTGGGGGCAAAGTGAAGAACTTGAATATAAAAAAGATCCCGAAACTTTTAGTTTCGGGATCTTACATGGTTTGAAGTATATTTTTTATTCCCACTCAATGGTCGCATTGGGTTTGGGCGACAGGTCATAGCATACGCGGTTCACATTCTTTACTTCTTTTAGAATACGGTCGGTAATTTTCATCAGAATGGACCAGTCTATCGGTTCGATAGTAGCTGTCATAGCATCTACGGTGTTGACAGCTCGGATAATAACAGGCCAGTCAAATGAACGGGCATTGTCACGCACGCCTACTGATTTGAAATCGGGTACTACGGTGAAATATTGCCATACTTTCTTGTCCAAGCCTGCCAGTTGGAATTCTTCACGCAAGATGGCGTCCGATTCGCGAACAGCTTCCAGGCGGTCACGAGTGATAGCCCCCAAACAGCGCACTCCCAAACCAGGACCAGGGAACGGCTGACGGTAGACCATGTCGTATGGTAAACCAAGTTCCACTCCGCAGGCACGGACTTCGTCTTTGAACAACTGGCGTAAAGGTTCTACTAATTCAAACTGTAAATCCTCGGGTAAGCCACCTACATTGTGATGGGATTTAACCATTTTGGCTGTTTTAGTACCACTTTCTACGATATCAGGATAAATTGTACCTTGTCCCAAAAAGTCGATTCCATTTAGCTTACGGGCTTCCTCTTCGAACACACGAATAAATTCACCACCGATAATCTTGCGTTTCTGCTCCGGATCAGCTACATTTTCCAGTTTACTCAGGAACCGGTCTGTAGCATCCACGTAAATCAAATTAGCGTTCAACTGATTTTTGAAAACTTCAATTACTGCTTCCGATTCACCTTTGCGCATTAATCCATGGTTCACATGTACGCAGACCAGATTATTGCCGATGGCTTTCAGCAACAGGGCTGCTACTACAGAACTGTCTACACCTCCGGAAAGTGCCAATAATACTTTCTTGTCGCCTACCTGGCGGCGGATCAATTCAATCTGGTCATTGACAAAGTTTGTCATATTCCAGTTAGCCTCTGCCTTGCAGGTATCAAAAACAAACGATTGTACAGCATTCTTTATTGTTTCCACATCATCCGTCAGTTGGGGAAGCTTCACTTCGCAACATGCTTTGTCATGACCGGCAGCCATTACGGGGATCCCTGCTTTGTAGATAGCCGGATTTATATCAATAGCAACGCCATCGATTACATTATTCGGGCCACCATTGATAATAATACCCTTTACATTGGGCAATGCTGTCAGCTCAGCGGCTGTGATATCGTGCGGGTAAATTTCACTATATACACCCAAAGCACGAATGGCTCTGGCAAGCACGGTGTTTTCGGTGCTTCCCAAATCCAAGATAACAATCATATCTTGTTTCATTCCGTTATGTTGTTTTTAAGTTATTAGTTGGTTGTCTATTATTCCCACTCAATTGTGGCAGGCGGTTTGGACGAGATATCATAGCATACGCGGTTTACACCTTTTACTTTATTGA
>OHLI01001111.1_pt1 | contig 11381 bp, 9 predicted proteins | sample 1569051 | NCBI WGS metagenome assembly OHLI01 (sample SAMEA3879561, study PRJEB24766) | human gut metagenome | biome: human-associated habitat; feature: feces | place: USA | collected 1985/1987
GCAGATTCGCGGGGAGCGCGTTTTCAACGTAAACAAGTTCAAGCTCCAACCCGTCATCAGGTGTGCTGTCGGAACGCAGATAGGCTGTTACCGGGTATTCTTTCTCATACGGCTCGGTAACGATCAACCTTGCCGCGGTAACGGTGCCGGTTGATGCCTTAAAAACTTCAATTTCACGTTGTATGTCCGAACGCGCCCATGTAAATGAGTCGATTTCGGCAAGCAGTGCCTCTGCCGTGCGGGTTTCTTCCGCCGTGCAGGACACGCGTTCGAAGGAGAGCTTGTTCAGCAGCTCAAATGCTCTTTTTGCGTTTACTTCCATTTTGAATTCCTTTCGTATTTTATCAGTAATTTAAATCAATTTCGGTTTGCCGCCGCATTCCGGCGGGCGTCCAGACGTTCGAAATTATGCATCCAGTCGCCTTTGAAATAGTAGAGCGTGAAACAGACCGAGCTGAGCATCCATGTTATCGGATATCCCCAGAAAACTACGCGGATATCGGGAATAAAATGCACAGTTATCGTAATATATGCAACGCGGATAACGCACCAGCAAATCAGCATGATAAGCATCGGAACCATCGTTTTCCCCGCTCCCCGGATGATTCCGGCCATGCAGTGCGAAAGCGACAAAACACAGTAAAAAAGTGCTTCCGTTCGTGCCTGCATTGCGCCGAAAGCGACAACTTCGGGCGAACTGTTAAACATTGCAATAAGCGACGGTGCAAAAATCACAAAAAAAATTCCGATGAGTTCCGCAAGTGCAACGCCGGAGACAAGCCCGAATGCAGTGCCCTTTTTTACTCTGTCATATTGCTTCGCTCCAAGGTTCTGACTTGTAAAAGTTGTAAGTGCAACGCTGAAACTTGTTACCGGGAGAAAAGCAAACCCCTCTATTTTGAAATACGCACCGCAGCCCGCCATCGCATCGGAGCCGAAATCGTTGATGTTGGATTGAACGATTACGTTTGCAAGCCCGATCACGGAATTCTGAACGCCTGTCGGCAATCCGGTCGCAAGCACTTCCCTAAGCATCGGCCAATCAATACGAACATCGTGAGGGACGATTTTGTGGACGTCGTCAACAGTGGTGAGTTTAACGAATGAGATAATTGCGCTCAGGAACTGCGATATGACCGTTGCTGTTGCAGCCCCGCCGACACCCCATTTAAAATATTTTACAAACAGAATATCAAGAACAACGTTGGTCATTGATGAAATTATCAAATAGTAAAGCGGATGCCGACTGTCGCCGCGCGCCTGAAAAATGCCGTTGAAGGCATTATAGAGAACATTGCCGAGTGCGCCGGCAAAGTATAAACGGAAGTATCGTATGGACTCGGGCAAAACGTCGGCGGGAGTGTTCATCAGGCGGAGAATAACCGGCGTGAGAAGCATTCCGGCGGCGGTAAGGAACAAGCCCGACAGCACTGCAAATGCGGTTGTGGTATGAACGGCGGTATGAACTTTTCCATTTTCGCGTGCGCCGTAATATCGTCCGATAACAACTCCCGCGCCTACAAAAACGCCGTTAATGAATCCGACAAGAAGAAAAATCAAACTGCCGGACGAGCTGACGGCCGCAAGTGCCTGCTTGCCCAAATAACGGCCGACCACGAGGGAATCCGCAACATTGTAAAATTGCTGAAAAAGCTGCCCGATAAAGATCGGCAGCGCAAACAGACTGATTTTGCTGTAAATCTTGCCTTCCGTCATGAACCCGCACCCTTTCGTACTTTTTTCTTGATTATAGTGCCGTGCTGTCCGTTTGTCAACAGCGAAAAGACAGTCGAGGTCGGCGCACGCGGCAGAACAAAACGGCAAAGGGCTGACGGTGTTCAAAAATTACTTTGCGGGGATTGACAAATGCACAAGTTTATTTTACACTTAAAACACGGAAAAGGTAAAGTCCCTGACCGAAAAAAATCAAAGGAGTTATTATGGAAGCTGACAGCAGCACAAGTGCGGATGTTCCCAACCGAAACGAGAACATGATGCGCGGAAAACAAAAACATGTACTGAATACGCCGAACAAACCCTGTATGACTCCTGCGGTTATACTGTTTTGCAATTGAAGTTTTGCTGTTGAAACACAAGTGATTTCATATGGCAGGCTTTTGCGGCAGTCTCGGAGCGGAATTTTAGCCGTTCCTGTTTGCGTTCTTTCACATGAACCCGCAATTCTGCGTTCAACCTCCGGCTGAATCATCCGGGCAGCGAGATTTGAGAAAAAAACCATAGGGAGCTTCCGAAAATTATTGCGCGAACAACAGCTTGAAATCGGGGTATACTCGGAATTTGCTGCGTATCCGCGCAATAAGTCATCGGCAGCTTTTCTCAATCGAAACCATGCTGCAAGCGCAGGTCTTTTGCCTTGTTTCTCGATCTGCGGCTTTCAAAAGAAGAACAATGGCAGTGTTTTCAACAGATTTATCGCAGACGGTGGAAGTTCTGCTCGAACGCAAGAATTATAACAGCGTGAAAGATATTCTTTCGACCGTTAACCCGGCAGATATTGCCGTGATTTTTCGTGATCAGCCTGCGCAGCGGCTGCTCATGCTTTTTCGCCTTTTGCCAAAGGAAACGGCGGCGGATGTTTTCGTTGAAATGGAACCCGTGCTGCAGGAGCAGCTGATAAATGCTTTTTCCGACAAAGAGCTTGCTGATATTGTGAATGAAATGTATGCGGATGACGCGGCGGATCTTGTTGAGGAGATGCCCGCAAGCGTTGTTAAGCGCATATTGAAGCAGGCTTCGCCCGATGTTCGACGTGACATAAACGAATTGCTGAAATATCCGGAGGACAGCGCAGGAAGCATAATGACTCCGGAATTTGCGGATTTGCATTCATCTATGACCGCCGCGGAGGCACTGGATCATATTCGGCTGACCGGAGTAGATAAGGAAACGATTGACATCTGTTATGTAATCGAAAAACGCAGGCTTATCGGCCTTGTTTCTTTGCGGACGCTTGTGCTTGCCAATGCGAGGGCCGTTGTTTCCGATCTGATGGATGAAAATGTTATCTCCGTCGGAACACTTGATGATATTGCAGTTGTTGCGGATATGTTTGCAAAATACGACTTAACAGTCATGCCTGTTGTGGACGGCGAAAACAGGCTGGTAGGTATAGTTACGGTTGACGATGCAATCGACGTTATGCGTGATGAAGCGACTGAAGACATTGAAAAGATGGCTGCTATCACCCCGTCGGACAAACCGTATCCGCGGCTCAGCGTGACGGATCTGTACAAAAGCCGCATACCGTGGCTGCTGCTTTTGATGCTTTCAGCGGTTTTCACACAGCTGATAATCGGAAAATTCGAAGCTGCGCTTGCAGCAAACATCATCCTGACATCGTTCATCCCGATGCTGATGGACACGGGCGGCAATTCCGGCAGCCAATCGTCCGTAACGATTATACGCAGCCTTTCTTTGGCGGAGATTCGGTTTTCTGATATTTTTCGGATCATGTTCAAGGAGATGCGCGTTGCATTGCTTTGCGGCGCAACGCTCGCTGTTGTAAACTTCGGAAAACTGATGCTGTTCGACAGACTGGGGGTTTTTGTTTCGCTGACGGTAAGCCTGACACTCTTGGCAACGGTCGTTGTTGCAAAGTTTTTCGGCTGCACGCTGCCCTTGCTTGTGAAAAAAATCGGACTCGATCCCGCTGTCATGGCAAGTCCGATTATTACAACAATTGTTGATGCGATTGCGCTGCTTATTTATTTTGCAATCGCTTCTGCAATGCTCGGCATTTGAGCAAAACAAAAAAGTATGTTGATTTTGTGCAAAGCACAGCAAAATACGGAGGATAAATGGTAAATCTCGGCAACGATTGGGACGAAATTCTTAAAGACGAATTTCAGAAAGACTACTACAGGAATTTGCGGAAGTTCCTGGCCGATGAATACAGAAAATGCGTTGTGTATCCGAATATGTATGATATTTTCAATGCGCTTCGATATACATCGTTTGAAAACACGCGGGCAGTGATACTTGGACAGGATCCGTATCACGGGCCGCACCAAGCGCACGGGCTTTGCTTCTCCGTTTTGAAAGGCATTGCCCCGCCTCCGTCCCTGAAAAATATTTTTCGGGAGCTTTCCGACGATGTCGGGTTCATTCCCCCGCATCACGGAGAGCTTACCGAGTGGGCAAAGCAAGGCGTTTTAATGTTGAATTCGGTTCTCACGGTGCGCGAACATCAGCCGAACAGCCACAAGGGAATGGGCTGGGAGATTTTTACGGACAGGGTAATTTCCGAGCTTAACAAAAAGACGGAGCCGGTTGTTTTCCTGCTTTGGGGAGCGAATGCGCGGCAAAAAGCAAAGGTCATCACAAACCCGATTCATGTAAAGCTTGAAACGGTGCACCCGAGCCCGCTTTCGGCCTACAACGGATTTTTCGGCTGCAAACATTTTTCAAAGTGCAACCAAATCCTTGCCGATTCGGGACAGAAAACAATCGAGTGGCAGCTTTCGGATTAAGCTTTGAACAAAAATCAAAGGAGCTGAAGATTTTGGACGAGCCTGCCAAGCCCTTTGAGCACCTGAAATGGGCAACGGCCGGACGCCGGATCTGGCAACTTATATGAAGGAGCATCCCGGGCGGTGTTTCGGGTGGCCATGGAGTAGTTTGCCCTGAATTTCGCCCCGGATGTGACGGTGCCGGAGCCTCAGCGCCTGCGGGAAAAGGTTTAAAACGCTTTGGAAAAGGCGTTGGAGAAATATAATTGATGGAGGGCTTTGTAATGAAGTTTTACACACTGGATGGCAATGAGATCGACAGGGACGCATTTGTTAAAAAATACGGGAATAGCTACTACATAGACCGCCCCAGATACATTCCTCGTGTTGGCCAAAGCAGCAGAACCATCGAGAATTATATGGATGAGCTTTTGAAAAATGGGGTCAAGGAGCCTCTGGATGTCGTTCGCATTCTGGCTTGGAAGCTGGGGAAAATCAAGCATTCGGAGAGTAAAAATGGGTTTGTGTATGCAAAAGACTGGAAAAATGCCGAGCGATTTGAGGTGTACCGCTATAACCGGCCGCTTGACATCCGCACGATTTCGGAATACATTGCAAATAATATAACGCGCCTTGAAGACACGGCAAAGGAAGCCCCGCAGAAGGTGCTTTGTGAGTTAAGAGACCTGAATATTACGGGCCTTGGGACCGTTTACTTGATTACTTTGCTGTATTTTATCTCTTGCGGGAAATACCCAATCTATGACCGGTTCGCCTGGATGGCAATTCAGGCAATTTGTGGAGATAAAAAGCCGGGCGAAGCCGTAGCGGTGACAGAACTGCCATGGAAGAATTCCCATGCATTTGAACGGGTCTTTGATACCTATATGGTTCCGTTCATGGAACAACTGGAAAGCGTCTTTGGAACAGCGTGTCAGGAGTGCCGTGATGTAGACCGGGCACTTTGGGTATATGGTCATGCATTCCGAGCGAATCAGTAATTTTTGGGGGCTGTTGCATTAGTCCCCAAAACAAAACCGGGCAACTCAGGAAGGGTTGTCCGGTTTGCTGCTTTCGTGTATAATTAAATTGCTCAAAAACCAACGGAAAGCGAGCTGATTATACAATGAAAACGAGCAAAAATCAGGCGGTGGAGAAAGATTGACCCTGAGGTCGTGTTTTCGATTGTTGTATATGCAAACATGCAAGGAATTTTCTCGAGCAGAGCTATAGAAGAAGCGTGCAAAACCGACATCAGGTTTATGTGGCTGCTGCAAATATGACTTGATTTTGCAACAGCCCCTTTTTATTTTTTATAAAGAATCTTTGACTGAGCTGCGATAGACGACGGAACGGTTATTGATGCCGAATCCGTGCGTGTGCAGCGAAAAACATGCACAGAGCAAACCGACTTAAAACGTATCCTTGCCGCTGATCCAACGGATATAGTCTTCCGATTCGGCAAGCCCGAGACGGCGCTGCATCGCAAGGGAAACATCATTATCGAAATAAACCTGTCCGTAAACGGTCCATCCTCTGTCGGCATGATAGTTGTTCATGTGCGACACAAGTGCACTGCCGACGCCGCACCGGCGATATTTTTTAAATACTTCAAGCATTCCGACGCTGCCGTCGGTGTGCATTCCGATGAAGCCGGCAAGCTCTCCGTCAACCTCGGCACCGAACATCAGCCCGTGTTCAATCGTTGCAGCAATTTCTTCCTCGGATTCAAGCTTATAGTGCGCGGCAACTTGGGGAAGATCGTCCGTTGTCAGTTCCCGAATCGGAAAAGGAGATTTCGCCTTGTGCCGCTGCATGGAGTAGCGGCAGAATTGCTTGCAGGGTTTTTCGACAGAAAAACCTTTTCGTTCGCAGCGAATTGCCTCAAAAGCAGCTTGCCCGTGAACAACGCAAACCCGCATTTCGGGAACCTCGCGAAGGGCAAGCCTTCCGGCTTCAACGGTTGCAGCCCAAAGCATGTAAGCTCCGCATGAGTGCTTGATAAGCACCGCATCTTTATTGGAAAAAATAAGGGCGTCAACATTGCCGCGGCGGAAAGCCTCCTGAATATCAATTGTTAAAACACCCTGCTCTTTCAGCACATTAACAACTGTTACGACATTTCTGCATCTTCTTCTTTTGCTCATTATGCGCGGATCCCTTCCGAGTTAAGTTTATTAAAGAGTATCGAAAACAATTCGGAGAACAAAAAATATGAGAGCCGTGTCCTAATGCAGGTTTGTCCTGCGTTTGCCCAAAAATCAGGGACGGTCAGCCGGAGTTTTGTCGAACGTACCGTTCGTATCATTGAGCTGCGTCCTGACAACGTTTTTTGTACCGTCATTCCCGTCTGCAATGTCTTTGCCGGTGTTTGAACTGTTGTTTCCGCAGTCAACTTTGCTGCTTCCGGGGCGGGGCAAACTGACCCTGTCGGATTTTTCGCAGACCGAACCTCCGCCGGCTTTTGCCGATGTGCCGCCGATTTCCGCCGATTCGGAGTTAAGGGCAACGACGGAGATTTCCCCGATTGCATCGTAGCCGGAGTCCGATATCTGCTCAAAAGGAATATCAACTGTCGGAGCTGTTCCGATGGGAGCAGCATAAACCGGTGCGGTTTCGGCAGGCGAATTGTCAATGTAAGGAACACTGACGACAGGCAGCGTACCGTCTTCGGACGGTTCGGAATCGCCCGAGCTGATAACGGAAGGTATACACGGGGCAGGTGCGGCCACGACAGTAGCGGTTTTCCCGCTCGTGCCCGTTATCTGTCCGGAAAGCTGGTTAAAGAGCATTTCAGCGGTTGCCTGCTTAAACCCAAAGAAACGAACGCGCAAGCATGTGCCGCTTGTTATCTGCCAATAGTAAACAATATCCACGCCGTCGGAAAACGAACCGACCTGGCCGACAGAGAGCTGATACGGCGCGACATCAACAACTTCGCAATCGTAATAAAGGTGGTTGCCGTTTGCATCAAAACCTTCGGCAGAAATGCGCAGGGAATCGTTATCAACCTTTTTGTGCATTTCGGAAGGAAGATTCTGCGGGAACATGTTTGTGTTTTTTATCGCCTCATCGGCGACGGTTCCGGCGTTTTGAAAACTGTCATATCCGGACGGCAGGTTCATCGGATCGGAAAACGGTTCGGGTGTTGCCCCTGCATTCGGCGTGAGGCCTGCACTGACCTGCGGATCTTTTGCGCAATCGTTGATTTTTCCGATGGTGAGTGCAAAAACAAACAGGATCAAAAGAATGGCCGCACCTGCTGCCGTCAACGCACGGATTCGGCGTATGCGCTGCATTTTGGACTTTCGGCTGCTCTCAACAGCGCGCAGACGAATCGATTCGAAATCAATCTCGGCCGTGCTTTCGTTTGCAGCCCAACGAAGAAGCTCGTCAATTGTGCGGGAACTGTCAAATTCCGTGCATGTGTCGGCGGAATGATTGGAATCCGCTGCTTCGAGATTCACCGTATTCGAACAGAAATAATCATTTTTTTTTCCGCTTTTTTTCATCCGCTGCCTCCTCTCCGAGCATAACCGCAAGCCGCTTTCTTGCCTTCATAAGCCGCGATTTAACCGTTCCTTCGCTGATGCCCGTGCAAGCCGAAATTTCGCGCACGGTCATACCGGCGTAATAGTGCAGCAATATGACTTTGCGGCTCGTTTCGTCAAGTTTGTCGATCGCACTTCGAACTTTTGCCGCTTTTCGGCGCCTTTCAACTTCCTCATCGAGCGGGAGGGCTGAATCCTCGATATCCTCGCTTATCGGCGCATCAACCGGCGTTTCGTGTTTTGCACGGCGCAGATGATCAAGCGCGATGTTTGTGGACACGCGGTAAAGCCAGCTTTTCAACTGTCCGTCGTCAAGACCGACCAGTCTGCCGAGATTGGAAAGCACACGTTCAAAAGCAATTTGCGTAATATCTTCCGCCGTCTCCCTGTTTGGCACAACACGATATGCCGCCCAGAAGACAAGGCGTGAATAATCACTATATATGCTGTCGAAACTGCGGTCGGACAATTTTTGTCTCCATTCATATAACGCAATTCGCGCCGATTCGGTTGCGTTATCTTCCAAAAAAATTTTTGCTGCGGAAAAAATCCGAAGGATAATACTCGGAGAAGCGGAAAATATCAGCTTCTCCGTTCACAATTTTAACACAATTCGCGCATCTTTGCAAACTGAATTTTTACTTTTGACAAAAGGCACGGGTACTGAAATGCAGCCGAAAAGGCCGGATGCTATTTGTCGGATCCCGACGCAGAGCTTTCCGGCTCCGAATCCGAAAACGCTTCGGGAGTGCCTCCGGGGGTGCTTTTTTCATAAAGCAAGGGGAAATATTTTTTATCGGTAATGCACATTGCGGCGGCACAGAGTATGAGAAAAATTCCCGCAATGCCGATAACGAGCCACGCGGAATCAAAGCCCGAGGTGTCCACAAGCTTGCCGATAAGCAGGTTGCCGACTCCGGAAAAAGCACCGGATGCAATGGATATTATCGAGTTCATCCTTCCCCAATGCGTTGAGGGAATGCGCCGCGTCACATAGGGCTGCACGCCGATGGTGTTGAATACTTCACCGATGGTGAAAACAGTCATTAAAACGAAATACAGCGGGATGATTCCCTGAACGAACCGATAGCAGAACAGCCCGACAACTATCAGCGTTTCGCCCAGAAGTATCTTTCGAACATCACGGATCCGCCCGAAAAAGGTCGTTACAACGGGTGTTGCAAGGATTACAACGAGGGCGTTGACGCTTGTCATAACGCCGAATATTTCCGCGCCTTCCGCACCGTAAAGCGCACCCATGTTAAGCGGAAGAAGGTAGTTGAATTGAGCATACACAAACCCGCCGATTCCCGCAACAAGCAGATATATAAGAATCGTTTTTCTTTCACGCAGAAGCGAAAAAACACTCACACCTTCACGCTTTTGTTCGTATGCGCTGATGTTCTTTTTCGGTATGCTGAGCGTTTTGACAAAGAAAAGAATCGGCAGCGTTGAAGAAAGCGTTGCAATGCCCGTGATAATGAACGCAAGCCACAGATAGTCTTTGAACAGAAAGCCGCCGATTGTGGGCGCAAGCACAAGCCCGAGGTTCATTCCGAGATACTGAAGGCTGTATGCCTTTTCCCTGTCCTCTCCGTCACTCAGATCGGCAATCAGTGCATCGTATGACGGGCCCTCGATGGTTGCAAAAACGCTTGCAACATAAAACAGTCCGATGCTGTATGCCGAAAGCGGAATCAGACCGCAGATGATATAACAAACAACCGTCACCAGATCGCATATAACAATGACGTTCTTGCGGTTGCGCTTGTCCGCAAGCCTGCCGCCGAGCAGAAGCATCGGAAACTGCAATATCGACATTGCAAACGAAATGCCCGCAATAAGAGTTGCATCATAGCCGAGTTTGTTTTCAAGAATCAAAGTCAGCAGCGGCCAGATAAGCGAGCCCATGCTTGTTACGATTCGTCCCCAGAAAAGGATATATATCTCCTTTCCGAGGTGTTTGTACTGTTCCAAAAACTTCAGTTTCATTTCTATGACCTACTCCGTGTTAATACTGCGAAAACCCCGGAACGGAAACCGCATTTGCGATATCTTATCTTCCGCAGTGCTTTTGTTTTTTTATTTGCCTGCCGCAGGGCAAACACCGACAGGCCCCGTGCCGACGGAAAAGTTTCAAAGCAGTTCCTGCCGAAAGCAGCCGTTTAAGCTAAATCCGAATCGGGTCGGGATTTCGTAAGGCAAGGAACGGACAGCCAAACGGCGGCAGCCGATCCCGAAAGGGGCTTTCGAACTGCCGGCAGGGACAGGGGTTTATCCTTGCTTTGTATATTTGGTTTTGAGGAAATATCTCGCAAAATAAAACAAAAATCGCAAAATTTCCTCCGAATTGATTATATCACTTGTGATGTTCGGTTTCAACAGAAAAAGAATGCGGAAAAGGCAGCCGACACGCAAACCCTGCATGAAGGCTGCCTTACGAACGTTGAATTTGAATAAAGAAAGCCGAATGCGGTGCAGCAATTATGCATGATTGCAATTATGCAGCATTGCAATCATGCGGTGCCGCAGTTATGCGGATGTTATAGGGGACTGAGAAGGATCCTGAAGCTTTATTTCGGGTTTGCAAATCAAATTACCGTTCTCATCCGAAATTTCGAATGACACGGCAATTTCCCAAATTGCGGAAAGCTCGGTTTCAAGTGAAGCCGCATCAATTTCGATTTCAAAAAGCATACGATCATCACTTCGCAGAATTTTTGAAAAACTCACACATTCGACGGGCCGCCCGTTGATGAACAAACATTTTTCAAAGCTTGAAATGCTTATCGTCTTCCCGCTTTCGTTTTTGACGTAAACGAGGATAAGCGGATTTTTGTTTGCAAGATCAAAGTTCTCAATGGGTCCGGCAACCAACATGCAAACTCCGTTTTCATCATAATTGGCATACTGATTGGAAAAGTCAAAGTTTCCGACTCTGCCGGGAATCGCAACGGAAGCCGAACCGCGCGAAAGAATTTCGGCGTTTTCGTTTGTCAGCGTGATATCAAACTGCACATCCGCAATTCTGCCGATGCTGTATAAAAGCAGCTGTGCTTTCGTGAAAAGCGGAATGCTGATAACAGCATGTTTTTGCGGATGAATACGGAAGGCGGCATGATCAAATTCGCTAAAAACAACAAGGTTGTTGATTTTGATATAACCGATGTTCACCTCTGCGGGCTTGGCAGCGGCGTTTTCAAATTCAAGCAGCACACGGTATTTTTCGTTGACGGTGATGAGCGCGGATGAATCAAGGCTCAATCCGTCGGATTCAAAACCGGGAGAGTCATTGAAAGCGTTCAACTTATCATAATGAATGGCCTGAGCAATATCGCCTGCAATATAGCCGCTGTAATCA
>OHLI01001114.1_pt1 | contig 11362 bp, 8 predicted proteins | sample 1569051 | NCBI WGS metagenome assembly OHLI01 (sample SAMEA3879561, study PRJEB24766) | human gut metagenome | biome: human-associated habitat; feature: feces | place: USA | collected 1985/1987
GCCATTTTTCTTCCGGAGATGGGAACGCACAGCTTTGGCGATGCTGGTGTAGCTCAATTGGCAGAGCAGCTGATTTGTAATCAGAAGGTTGCGGGTTCAAGTCCCATCGCCAGCTCCACTTACTTGACAACTTCATAATTTTTAATATGGAAGGGTTCCCGAGTGGCCAAAGGGAGCAGACTGTAAATCTGTTGGCACCGCCTTCGGTGGTTCGAATCCACCTCTTCCCACCAAAAAAGAAAGCATCGAAATTCCGATGCTTTCTTTTTTTTGTGCGAAAGAGAGTGGATGAGATACCGCGTGCGTTAGCCGCGGTTCGCACCGTTGCGTATAGCAACGGCGCCGTTGTTCACTTTGCTTATAATTGCACTACACAATGCAGCGTTTTGCTGTATATTTGAAAACTGTCCAACGCCGAGGCTATCCACCTCTTTCGAAAAATCGCGGTGTCATTTTTTGTATAGAGAAAACCGCCCTTTCGGACGGTTTTTGTTTTGGTTTTGGGTTTGATTGATTACTTTGCGTAGTCGACGCTTCTGATTTCCCTGACAACCGTAACTTTGATTTGTCCGGGGTATTCGAGTTCCGCTTCCAACTTGTTGGCGATTTCTTTTGCAAGGAAAACCGTGGTGGTGTCGTCGACGACCTCGGGTTTGACCATAACGCGGATTTCGCGCCCTGCCTGAATTGCGTAAGACTGTTCGACGCCGTTGAAGGAATTTGCGATTGTTTCCAACTTTTCAATGCGTTTGACGTAGTTTTCAAGCGATTCGCGACGTGCGCCGGGACGTGCGCTGGATATTGCGTCGGCTGCCTGAACAAGGACTGCTTCGACGCTTGTTGCCTCGATGTCGCCGTGGTGAGCCGCAACCGCGTGAATGACAGCCGCGCTTTCCTTATATTTTTTCAGCAAATCGACGCCGATCTGGACGTGAGTGCCCTCGATTTCGTGGTCAACCGCTTTGCCGATATCGTGCAAAAGCCCCGCGCGTTTCGCAACTTTGACGTCCGCGCCGAGTTCCGACGCCATAACGCCTGCAAGGAACGCGACTTCCAGCGAGTGTTGCAACACGTTCTGACCGTAGCTTGTACGATATTTAAGTTTGCCCAAAATTTTGATAAGTTCCGGATGAATGCCGTAAATACCGCACTCGAACACCGCGTTTTCGCCCGCTTCTTTGATAAGTCCGTCAACTTCTTTTTTGACCTTATCGACCATTTCTTCGATGCGTGCGGGGTGAATTCTTCCGTCCTGAATAAGTTTTTCAAGGGTGATACGCGCGATTTCGCGGCGTACGGGGTCGAATCCCGAAAGCGTAACGACGTCGGGGGTATCGTCGATGATAAGGTCAACGCCCGTCGCACTTTCAAGCGCGCGGATATTGCGACCTACGCGACCGATAATGCGCCCTTTCATTTCGTCGTTGGGGAGCGCGACAACCGAAACGGTGGTGTCCGTCGTGTGGTCGGCGGCGCATCTTTGAATTGCAAGCGAAATAATGTTTTGCGCTTTCTTTTCGGCGTTTTCTTTGGCTTCCGCCTCGATTTGTTTTGCGGTTTGTACCGCGTCCTTTTTCGCGCTGTCGATGAGCGCGTCCATAAGTTGTTGTTTTGCCTCGTCCCTGGTCATGCCGGAGATTCTTTCAAGTTCTTTTTCAAGAAGGAATTGCGAATTTTTGAGTTTATCCTCGATATTCTGCAACTCTTCTTCTTTGGATTGAAGTTGTTTTTTCTGAACTTCCAGTTGTTCCTGTTTCTTATCCAACGCGTCGTCCTTTTTGTCAAGGTACGATTCTTTGGATTGAAGACGTTGTTCGGTTTTCTGATACTCTGCTTTTCTTTCTTTTGCTTCCTTATCGATTTCCGCACGAAGACGATGTTCTTCTTCTTTTGCTTCGAGCAAGGCTTCTTTACGAGCGGTTTTTGCCTCGACCTTAGCGTCTTCGATAATTTTTGCCGCCTCGGCTTTTACCTTATCTGCTTCCGATTTAGCGGTGCCGACTTTATGTTTGTAGTAATACATATAACCGGCAACACCTGCGGCGAGTCCGAGTGCGAGTGCCGCGACCGCGATTCCTGCGATTGCGCCACCCGACAAGACAGCAAGCAATTGTGTTGTAATGCTTGTCATTTGGTTTATATCCTCCTATATATTCATAAAACCGATTTATTTGCGCGCCGTCCGGCGCGTGTCGGCTTTAATTTCTTTGATTATGCGGTAATGCCACGGGGTGAGCCGTGGCAAAAATAACAAAATTATTTGTCCGCAAAGACTTTTTCACGGACTTTTTCGTTGATTTCGTTGAAAACGTCGGGATTTTTGTTAAGATAATCCAACGTTTTATCCCTGCCTTGACCGATTTTTTCGTCGTTGTACGAATACCAACTTCCGCTTTTTTCGACAAGCCCCATATCGGTTGCGACGTCAAGCACGCAGCCTGCAAGGGATATTCCTTTGCCGAAAAGAATGTCGAATTCCGCAACTTTGAACGGGGGCGCGACCTTGTTTTTGACGATACGAGCCTTTGTGCGGTTGCCGATGACTTCCGCGCCGTCCTTAATCGTGTCGGCTTTTCTGATGTCGATACGCACCGACGAATAGAATTTCAGCGCTTTACCGCCCGTCGTAACCTCGGGGCTGCCGTAAATCACGCCGACTTTTTCACGAAGTTGGTTGATGAAAACGATGCTGCAACGGGATTTGTTGCAGATTGCGGTGAGTTTACGCATTGCCTGCGACATAAGTCTTGCTTGAAGACCGACGCTGCTGTCGCCGATTTCGCCGTCGATTTCCGCCTGCGGAGTAAGTGCCGCGACGCTGTCCACGACGATAAGGTCGATGCTGTTGCTTCTGACAAGCGTTTCGGTAATGTTCAAAGCCTGCTCGCCGCTGTCGGGTTGCGCGATGTACAAGTCGTTGATTTGAACGCCGAGAGCCTGCGCGTAATAAGGATCGAGCGCGTGCTCCGCGTCGATAAACGCCGCCATACCGCCCTGTTTCTGCGTTTCTGCAATCATATGAAGCGCGACGGTCGTTTTGCCCGAAGATTCGGGCCCGTAAATTTCGATAATTCTGCCGCGCGGAATGCCGCCTATGCCGAGAGCGATGTCAAGAGTAAGACAGCCCGTGGGGATTGCTTCGACCTTCTGAACTTCGGTCTCGCCGAATTTCATAATTGCGCCCTTACCGAACTGTTTTTCTATCTGTTGTAAAGCCTGTTCAAGGTTTTTTACTTTTTCTTTGGAATCGGTTGCCATATTTTTCTCCTTATATTTTATCGCCAAATTTTTTTTGTGTTTTGACGTAATTTTTCAAAATTTTGTTGGTTTTTGAATATTTTTAAGGAATTATTGTCGTTTTACAACTTCGATATATTCCTTTAATTTCGTTTCCGAAAGGTTCGGGATTCTAACAAGTGTCGGGTCGAATTTTACAACGGGCAGGAAACACGCAACGCCCGCCTCCGTTATATTCGCCGCGTCGCCCACGCCGATCATCGTGAAAGAATCGGCAAGATTTTGCGTGGAAAACGCGATTCGCGAGGCAAAACATTGTTTGATAACGCCCGTTATGACGTCAACGTTTGTGCAATGCGTGTTCATAATAAGATGAATCCCAGCCGCTTTCCCGAGCCGCGCAAGGTTGTTTATCGCTTCTTCAAAGTCGTTTCGCCTTTCAAAAATAAAGTCGGCGTACTCGTCGATAACGATGATGACGTACGGATAAACGGGCATGCCGTTTGTAATCGCGCTTTGATTGTATTCGTAAACGTTCCTGACGCTGACGTGTTTGAAACGCTTGTATCTGACCTGCATTTCCTTGTAGGTTTCGTTCAGCATTTCAATGACCTCGTCCGACGTTTTAAGGACTTTGTTTCTGTAAACGTTTTTGATGCCGACAAAGTCGTTATATTCGACGTTTTTCGGATCGGCAAGGACAAGACTTATTTCGCTGGGCTTGTTTTTGAGCAAAAGCGTAATCAGAATATTTCTGATAAACGCCGATTTTCCCGTGCCGCTTGCGCCGCCGATAAGCAGGTTTGCAAGGTCTTTGAAGTTTGTGAAAACGTCTTCGCCCGCGTCGGTGCGCCCGACGTAAAACGCAAGGGGATCCTTGTTTTCGATGTCGGACAGTTTCAAAACGTCGTTGTCGTCGAGTTTTGAAAACTCTTTCGACAACAACAAATAAAGTTTATAAAACGCGAAATCCGTCGATTTTTTGCGGATTTCCTCACGCGTGCCGGAAAAAATTTGTCTTTCCGTAAACGTTTTTCCGTTCAGACAAAAACCAAAACATACCGTGCCGACGGGTTTTTCAACCGTGCCGCCGGTGGGTCCTGCGATGCCCGTTGTCGAGACGGATACGGTAACGTCGCCTTTTATCAGCCCTTCCGCCATTTCCTTTGCGGTTTCTTCCGACACCGCGCCGTACTTGATAAGCGTTTCCGCGCTGACGCCCAGACGATTCATTTTTGCCTCGTTTGCGTAAGCGACGATGCCCTCGATAAACGATTTGGAAATCCCCGCAACGTCAACGAGCTTTGCCGCGACCTCGCCGCCTGTAAGACTTTCCGCCACCGAGATTTTCAGATTATTTTCCAAAAGAATCTTAGCGACGGCAACGTTAAGTTTTTTTCCGTCGACGAATTCGGGCACGTTAATCATTGTGAACAACTTCCTCCACGTCGTTTTCTTTTTCGGTTTCGGACAAAGTTTTTGCGGGCACATCCGTTTCGACGGGTTTTTTATCGGCAAGCACCTGCTTGTTTTTCAGGACGTAATTCACGCCCGACACGATTGCGAAAAACGCGCCGATATAATACGAGATTTGTCCGAGCCAGTCAAAGAAATAAAAGGCTTTCCCCGCGATTTCCCCGGTTTGGATCGTGCTCATCGTCAGCGCGATAAGACCGATGTCCAGAAACGTCGTTTTGATTTTGCCGAGTTTGTCTGCCGCAAGCACGACGTTTTTCTGCACGGCGATTATGCGGAATGCGGTAATTATAATTTCGCGGCTTATGATAACGCCTGCGATAATCTGGTTGTACCATCCGGGAAGCGTGCCGTCGCCGACAAAGACAAACAGCATAATGACGACGATGACCTTATCGGCAATCGGATCCAGAAATTTCCCAAGGTCGGTCACGAGATTTCTTTTTCTTGCGATGTTACCGTCGATAAAGTCGGTGCAGCAACAAAGTATAAACACTATGCACGCCGCGATTTCATGATACGGAAAATTCACGAAATATAAAATCGCAACGATGGGAATCAACGCGATTCTTGCAAGTGTTATTTTGTTTGGAAGATTAAGATTTTTCATTTCACTTCTCCAACGAGATCGTACCCGTTTGCGCCGGTAATCTTAACGTCGTAGAAATTGCCGACGTTCACAAGATTGTCGCTTGAAAACAGAACTTTCGCATCGACTTCGGGCGCACAGAATTCGGGACGACCGTAAAATATGTTGTTGTCGTAGTCGATACCTTCGTAAAGAACTTTCAAAGTTTTACCGACATAGTTTTTGTTGTTTTCAAAAATCACTTTGCTTTGAAGCGCGGTGATGTTTTTAAGGCGTTTGTTTTTGACCGCTTGCGGAATCTGGTTTTTGAGTTTTGCCGCGGCGGTGCCGTCTTCCTTGCTGTACGCGAAAAATCCCGCGTAATTCAGCTTATATTCGCCGATGAAGTCGTAAAGTTTTTGATACTGCTCGTCCGTTTCACCGGGGAATCCGACGATGAAAGTCGAGCGAATCGCGACGTCGCCGGCGTTTCTGATTTTTTCAATAAGGCTTTTGATTTCCTTTTCGGACGTCCGTCGCCCCATCGTCTTTAATATCGTATCATCAATATGTTGCAAGGGAATGTCAACATATTTGCAAATTTTGTCGTTTTTTACGATATATTTTATAAGGTCGTCGCTTAAAAGCTCCGGATAGCAATACAAAAGCCTTACCCATTCGACGTCAAGCGACGTGATTTTGTCCAAAAGTTTTAAGAGAGCGTATTCGTTGTAAAGATCGATGCCGTAACGCGTGATGTCCTGCGCCACGATATTCAATTCCTTCACGCCGTATTCGTCAACAAGAATTTTCGCCTCGTCGTACAGACTTTCGATCGTGCGGCTTCTGAACTTCCCGCGGATTTTCGGAATCGCGCAATACGTGCAGTGATTATCGCAACCTTCCGCGATTTTGAGATACGCATAATGATACGGCGTCGTCAGCACGCGTTTTGTCGACGGCAAGTCGCACGGTGTGAAGTCAACGACCTTTTTCCCCTCCCTGGCCGATTTGATGACGTCGGCGATTTTGCTGTATTCGCTGATACCGAGGAATGCGTCCACTTCCGGGATTGCGTCGACGATTTCCTGCTTGTACCTTTCGGGCAGACAGCCCGTAACGATGATTTTGAAATCGCGTTCCTTTTTCTTTTCGACAAATTCCAGAATAGTGTCGATGGCTTCCTGCTGGCTTTTTTTGATAAACGCGCAGGTATTGATAAGTATTACGTCGGCTTCGTTTTCGTCCGCCGTAAATTCGATACCGGCGTCGCCCGCATAAGCAAGCAGGTTTTCGGTATCGACGCGGTTTTTATCGCAACCGAGACTTATTATCCCGAGTTTAACGCTCATTGTCCGTCCTCCGGCAGGTCGAATTCGGTGGAGTCGGGATTTTCCGCGACCGCGCCGTAAATCTGCATAAACTGCTCCATCGAGATAAGGACGTCGCGCTGTGTGTTGCCACCCTTATTCGGCGATACGTAGCCCTTTTCTTCCATAAGCTCGACAAGGTTTGCCGCCGTGCCGTAGCCCACGCCGAATTTACGCTGAATGCGGGAAATCGACGCCTTTTGTTCCTTTACGCACATTTGCAGAGCGTCGATGAACTGTTTCGACTCCCCGTTTCTGCCGACGGGAGTATGGGCGTAACTGTTCCTTTGCGGGACTTCTTCGGGTTCTTTTTCTTCCTCGGGCTGCTTGAATATCGAATTCTGAACGTCGGGATCGAAATATGCCTCGTTGTGCTCTTTGATATATTTTACGACTGCCGACACTTCCTCGGTGCTGACGAAGCAACCTTGCAAACGCTCCGGCTCGTTAAACGACTGCGGATAATAAAGCATATCGCCTTTACCCAGAAGTTTTTCCGCGCCGCCTTCGCCCAGAATCGTGCTGCTGTCCGCGGCGGTTTTCAGCGAAAACGCTATGCGCGACGGCAAGTTCGACTTAATCGTGCCGGTGATGACGTCGACGGACGGGCGTTGCGTCGAAATGATAAGGTGTATGCCCGCTGCGCGAGCAAGACGTGCAAGCGAGTTGATTTTATCTTCGATATTCCTTTTTTGTTGCGACATAAAGTCGGCAAGTTCGTCAAAGATAATGACGATTCTGGGAAGTTTCACGACGCCTTCGTGTTCACGTGCGTACTGATTGTATTCCGAAATATTTCTTGCGCTGATTCCCTTGAACAGACTGAATCTTCTTCTCATTTCGTTTATCGCCCAGTCAAGCGAGTTGACAGCCGCCGCAACGTCGTCGATTGCTTCCGGCACGAGAAGGTGCGGGATACCGTTGTACGGTCCCATTTCAACCATCTTCGGGTCAATGAGAATAAGTTTTAAGTCGGACGGGCCGTTTCTGTACAGCAAGCTTACGATAAGTCCGTTTATGCAAATGGATTTACCGCTCCCAGTGCCGCCTGCGATAAGCAGGTGCGGCATGGATTCAAGATCGCACACGACATCCTGGTTTGCAATGTCTTTGCCGAGCGCGAAAGTAAGTTCCGAATTGCTCCTGTTGAACTTTTCGCCTTCGAGAACGCTCCTGAGAAGCACGGGGGTACGCACGTCGTTTGCGACTTCGATACCGAACGCGTCTTTCCCGGGGATCGGCGTTTCGAAACGGATCGCGCCCTTGACTTGCAGTTTCATTGCAATGTCGTCGGCATACTTCGTGACGTTACTGACCGAAATACCCGCGGGCATTTGCAGTTCGAAACGGGAGAACGTCGGACCTTGCGTAACGCCTACAACCTTTGCGTTGATATTAAATTCCATAAAGACTTGTTCGAGTTTTTCGATTTTTTCCGAAAAGTCTTCCGCAACGATGTCCGAACGACCTTTGTTGAGAAGGTCGATGGGCGGCGCGTAATAAGGTTTCTTTTGTTGTTCCAGAAGAATGCTCTGGTCAATCGAGATTTGTCTGTCGTCCTTTTTCGCGGGGGTAACCGACACGGTTTTTGCGTTTTTCCCGACGGGGAACGTGTTGCCGTACGACGTGTCTTTAAGCGACCTTTGCTCTTCACGCGGTTTTTCTTCACGCGGGGCGTAAGGCTGACGCGGTTTTTCGACGGGTTTTGCCGAGGGCTGCGGATTGAACGTATCGTTGATTTCCTTATCGGTGGGCATTTTCGCGTCGGAAATTTTCGACTCCGCCTGCATTTCTTCAAAACGAGTCAGGGGCTTTTCGGGCGGAGTGTTGTCGGGTTCGTATCCCGAGTTGTACCCGTCACCCGAAAGTTTGGGCAACACTTTTTCGGTTTTTTCGCTGTCGGTCGCGGGACGCTCGTAAACGTTGTTCGTCACGGGTTTTGCGATTTCTTCGGGTTTTGCAGGTTCTTTCTTTTCGGGCTCGACCTTATTCACGGGTTTCACCGTGCCGGAATTTTTCTTTTCGGGCAGCGGCGCGCCGAACATTGTGAAGATACTGCCCGTGCCCGACGATTTGTCGGATTCCTTCTTGACCTCGGGTTTTTCGACGGGTTTAACAGCGGGTTCCGTATGATTTATCGATTTCATCACGGGAGTGTCCGCGGGTTTTTCAATGGGTTTATAGGAAGGCGCGACGACTTCTTCGTCGGGTTTTGCCGCCTTCGTTTCGGTTTTTTCGTTCTTTTTGTCCTTATCACCGTACAAAATGTCACGGATAAAGTACGGCATACCCTCGGGAATACCGTTGTCGTTTTTCTTTTCTTCTTCCTTTTCGGGGACGGGATCGGGCTTTTTGCGACGAGGTTCCGCAATGCGTTTCGACGCCGCGCCGCGGATATCGTTTGCGGTGGTCGGGGTGTCGAGGATATATCCGAAACGCTCCTGAATGTCGCGCGCTTTTTCTTCGTCGCTTTCGGGAAGGTCAAACGCTTCCTTCAAAGTTTGCGGGCGTTTTTTGCCGCCGTCGCGGTTGAACGTGAACGACTGGCTGTCAAGCGACGGTTTTATATCTTCTTCGCCGTTTGCGTTTGCCGTGCCGAAAGTAACGGTTTTGCCGCTTTCTTCAACTTTTTTATCGTCCTTTTTGCCGTAAAGTTTTTCTTTTGCGCGCTTACGTTTGACGTCGTCGGTATCAAAGACGGGTTCTTTCACGCTGTCGGCGGTAACGCCTGCCGTATCCTGATTCGGGAACAGCAGCGAGAATCTGTTTTTTGCCTTTTTGGGCTTGTCGGAACCGTTTTCGTTCAGACTTCCGACAAAGAGTTTGTTGCCAATGGGTTGCTCGACAATGCGTTCTTCGCGCGAGGCGTCGGCAATGTCGGTAAGGACGGGGCTTTCGCCCTTTTTATTCGCTTTGATTTTGGTTGATTTCGTGCGGTAAGGCAAACGATTCACAAGCACGGGATATACCGTAAAAATGCTTAAAACCGCAAACAACAGAATAAGCGCGACAATCGAATACGCGGGTGTCAGGACTTTCATAAAAAGCCATGCGACGATGCCGTAAAGAAGACCTGCCGCCGATTCCCCTTTGTAAAGCGCTTTGAGATACGCGCCGTACGACGACGTGGTAAGGAAATAATCCTTTGAAAACCATACGTGCAGCGCAAGCAGCGCGATGTAAAACAGCGAAAGATATTTCAGAGTTTTGTTGAGCGGAAGCGTAACGCGCTTTCCGAAAGTAACCATTACGCCGATAAAAGTGCCCACGATCGAGTATGCGAAAGACGCGTATCCGAAAACGCCGATAAGAAACGACGAAATCATGCGCCCTACGCCACCCAATGCGTTGACGAGCGATAAAAAACATAAAAGCGAAACGATAATAATCAATATACCGCCGGCAATACGGTTTGCTCTGCTGTCGTAATTGCCGTAACGTCTGTCATCGTGTGCCAAGGTGTCCTCCAATCAATATATAGTGCCGAAGCGGCGTGAAAAACCGCAAAATAGGCAGTCTGATAAAAAGTATATAGATATTATATCATAATATTATTTACTATACAACAATTAAGAACGCGAAAAATATTAAAAAAATCATAAATTTTTCCGAAACCGCATAAACATTTTTAAGGTGATTTATGAAAAAACCCGACAAAACTTTTTTTATTGACGTTGCAAAAGCCGTCCTATTTTCGATTTTGTTTTCGTTTGCCGCGGTGTTGACACTGGCGGTTATCGTACGATTTTCAAACGTATCGGAAAAAGGCGTGGTTATACTGAATACCGTCGCAAAAATCCTTGCGATAATTTTCGGCGTGCTTGTCGGATTCAAAACGAAAAGCGGCGGACTTATAAAAGGCATTACGGCAGGCGTTTTATATGTGCTACTTGCCTTTTTGATTTTTGCCCTTTTTGAAAAATTCGACGGCGTGAAGTTTAATTATTTTGACCTTCTCTTCGGCGTTCTCGCAGGCGCGTTTTCAGGAATAATCAAGGTGAACGTAAAACAAAAGAACTGACAATTTTGCAACAAAAAATCCCGCAAAACTGCGGGATTTTTGTGATTTTTCAAAAATTTCAATTAAAACTTGATATCTTCGTCGTTGTCGATTTTCACGTCTTCTTTGCTGTCGATGCTCACGTCTTCGGTGTTGCCGAGGGTGATGTCGTTGGTGCTTTCGGTTGCAGAAGTGTCGTCGACGGACTCGTCGTGATGTTTCTTATTGATGCCGAGATTGGGCTTTTTGGGCTTTTCTTCGGTCTTGGGTTTATTTTTGCTGTCGATAACGGTTGCGATTGCGTTTTTGTCGATAACGATAAGGGTTTCGCTTTCGTCGGTGCCGACGTTGAGCGTAACTTGTTTGCTGTCGTCGTCAATCGCGTAAATTTTGCCGATAAGGCGACCGATTGTCATAACTTTGTCGCCGACAGACAGGTTGCTCATCAGATCCTGATATTCTTTTTTTCTTTTCCTTTGGGGAATGATGGTCATAACGATCATAAGTACGAAAAATACCGCAAGAATCGCAATAGATACCCATTGATTGGCTGCAAGTGCTTGTACAAACATTTATAAAATCTCCTTGTTTATTTCATTTTTGTTTTTTAATATTACTTTATTTTTTGACATTTTGCAAGCGTTATCGTAAAATATCGAGAAATTTGCCGATAATCTTATCAAAATGCCCGAAAAATCACTTGTTAAAGGC
>OHLI01001118.1_pt1 | contig 11358 bp, 12 predicted proteins | sample 1569051 | NCBI WGS metagenome assembly OHLI01 (sample SAMEA3879561, study PRJEB24766) | human gut metagenome | biome: human-associated habitat; feature: feces | place: USA | collected 1985/1987
CCATGATACCGATTGACCATTGGTAGTCCGCAGCATTCCCGGAGCCTTGAGGCTCTTTCGGCAGGGGCGCGAGCTGCAAATATGCCGGAAGGATAACCAATATGAAAACGCCCGAAAGGGCTTTATCATCAAAAACTATGGGCAGCAGTCTACTCAAAAAGGACGGCTGCCTATCCTTTTGCTGATAAGGCAAAATCAAATCTTGTGGAGGTGAGACGGGTGAATACCGCATCAACCATTTCTCAGCGCGATGCCTACAAACTCATGCTGAAAGACTATCCCGATGTAATGAGCATTGAGCAAATGTGTGAAATACTCAGCATCAGCACAAAGACCGGCTACCGCATCCTGCGGGAAGGCAAAATCTGTTGTCTCAAGGTCGGAAGAGCCTATCGTATTCCGAAGGCTCATCTTTTCACGTTTCTCTGCATCGGTTGCGGAGAAGCAGTCACGGCGTAATGCTTGGACTCAATTTGTTTACAAAAAATGTTCGGCAGAGGTCCTCCAATTCGAACCCGGTTCTGGTATAATAGAAGCACGGTATCAGGTAGGTGTCTCTGCTACAATGAAGGAGGTTAATTATGGTAGCAGGACATCTCCGCGAAAAAAGCGGATATTACTACGCCGTGTTGAACTACACCGATTCTCTCGGAAAAAGAAAGACCAAGTGGATTTCTGCCAGACTTACTGTTAAGGGAAACAAAAAACGCGCCGAAGCGATCCTGATGGACGCACGACGCAATTTCAATCCCGAAGAGCCGAAGGTCATGAACGGAGACATTCTGTTCGCGGACTATATGGAAAAGTGGCTCGACATCATCAAAAGCTCGGTTGCAGTCCCGACATTCGCTTCATACTCGACTACGGTTAAGAAGATTGTAGCACCGTACTTCCGCGAAAAGGAAGTGACGCTCAAGAACCTGACTGCAAAAGACATTCAGGAGTTTTACCTGAGTGAGCTTGAGCGTGTCAGCCCGTCCTCCGTCATTCATTATCATGCCAACATTCACAAAGCTCTCAAGTATGCCGTGAAGATTGACCTGATTGATGTAAACCCGGCGGATAAGGTTGAGCGTCCGAAGAAAGACCGCTATGTCGGCAGTTTCTATGACGCCGATGAGGTCAACGCTCTTTTCGAGGCTGCAAAGGGAAGCAAACTTGAACTGCCAATTCTGTTCGGTGCATTCTACGGTCTACGCCGGAGCGAAGCAATCGGTCTGAAATGGGATGCCATCGACTTTGACCAGAACACCATCACCATCCGTCATACGGTTACTTCCTGTGATCTCGACGGCAAGCGCGTTCTGGTTGCGTCGGACACCACAAAGACCAAATCGAGTATGAGAACACTGCCTCTTGTTCCGTTCATGCGGGAAAGACTTCTTACGCTGAAAGAAGAACAGCAGGAAAACCGCCGCTTGTGCGGACGCAGCTACATCAAGGAATATCTTGAGTATGTATGTGTCAATGAGATTGGCGATCTGATCAAGCCCCACTACGTCACAGAGAGTTTTCCGAAACTGCTCAAGGCAAAGGGAATGAGACAGATCAGGTATCACGATCTCCGGCATAGCTGTGCCTCGCTTCTTCTGGCAAACGGTGTGCCCATGAAGCAGATTCAGGAATGGCTTGGTCACAGCGACTTCGGGGCTACGGCGAACATTTACGCACATCTGGATTCCAGACGCAATGCTCAATGGCTTGGGCTTTGCACAGAACTGAAAAAGAAAAGCCAGCAGCCGGAAAAACCGACTACTGGCGTGATTTCTGGCGGAGCGGGTGGGATTCGAACCCACGGAACCTTGCGGTTCAACTGATTTCGAGTCAAAATTCGCTATTTAGAAATAAGCGGAATTAAGAGAAATTGAGTGACGATGGCGGAACTTGAAGAAGCCCGTATTTCAAGGGTTTTTCAAGGGTAAAAGCTCGGAAAATGGAAAAACGCCCAAAAATCAATGAGTTCGAATAATTAGCGGTTTTACTGCTTTTTAGGGGAGAACTGAGCATTTTGGGGAGAACTAGGGGAGAACTGGGGAGACCAAACAAGAAAAAATCGCAGTTCCTACGACTGCGTTTTGAACAGACTTTCATGGGAAACCACCTGCCGTTGACCAATATGAAAAGGTGGTTTGAACATGAAAAATTTAGAAGCGCATTTCAAAGAGATCAAGAAGCAATACCCAAAAACCATGAGCAAGGATCAGCTATATCGGGTGGCCCACATCAGCAAGGCAACCGCACTCTATTTGCTTCAAAGCGGTGCAATTCCATGCAAGGACACGGGTAAAAAAACACGTCGCTATACCATTAAGACAGACGATGTGATCGAGTACCTGCGTCAGAGGGAAATATGCCCGGAAAAGTACAAGGCCAGTGAAGGATGGTACGCAGGGACAGCAGGTGCTAAAAAAGCAATAGCTCCAAGCTGCTGGATAACGCTGACTCCTGAGCAGACGAAACAGTTTGAGCTGTTTTTTGAAGCGGAAATGAAGGAGATGGCGGACCTTATTACAATCGAGGAGCTTGCCGTGTTTGCTGGATACAAATCTACCTCTGTAGTAAACTGGTGCAGCAGCAAAAAGATGAAGGCATTTAAGATTGGAGGGAAATATTTTATCCCCAAAGAGTGTGCTATCAAATATTTAGCTTCAGCGGCAATGTGCCGTAATCCGCAACAGTCGTACAGGTACAAGCTGTTTGTCACAGAGTTCAGAAAACAATACAACATAAAATCATGAAAACAGTACATAGCGCGTCTGTTACCCAAAGTGGCGCTTGGGTCGGCAGGCGCGCTGTTTTTATGCCCAGATGCGGGCGAAGGAGGTGTTATTGTGAAAGCATATGGGAAGTCGTGGGGCTACAACGTATATGACTGCCGGTACTGCCTGTACCGGAAAGGGAAGCTAAAGGGCTGCGTCTACCCGGACGGCTGCTGCTGTCCCGTCCCGCAGAAGCCCGCAAGACGGAACGGCATAGAACAAGTTTACGATGCAGCTGCGGACAGCGCCGCTCCCGTTTCGGAGTGCGAGGGCTGTCCCTACGGAAGGGCTGCCCCCTGCATCGGATGGTGTACCAAAGAGGTCATGCGCGCCGCAGGGCTTCCAAAGGAGCGTGACAGAAGCCATGTATGACTATTTCTACGGTGCGGAAGCGGAACAGTTCTCCTTCTACCGCATCCCCAAGGTGCTGTTCACGGAGGAGCGGTTCAGAAGCGTTTCCGCAGAAGCCAAGGTGCTCTACGGTCTGCTCCTTGACCGCATGAGCCTGAGCTGCAAGAACGGCTGGCTGGATAAAGAAGGACGTGTGTATATCATCTTCACCATCGAGGAGGTCATGACCGCCCTGGGCTGCGCCGACCAAAAGGCCGGAAAGCTGCTGCATGAGCTGGAGAGCAAATGCCGCCTCATCGAGCGCAAGCGGCAGGGGCTGGGCAAGCCCAACCTCATCTACGTCAAGAACTTTGTGGAGAAGGATGTGGATAACCCTGCGGGCAGCACACTGCCCTCCCCGGAATCACGATTCCAGAACCGTGAAAATCACGATTCAGGAGCAGTGAAAATCACGGATCAGGAATCGTTAAAATCACGATCTAATAATACTGATAAGAATGATACTGATTTTAGTGATACGGATTCCTTTCCCTTCACTTCGTTCAGGAGGGATCACGGGCGGGAAGCGAAAGGAAACGAAGCGGCTCTGAGAGAGCGGTACAGAGAGCTTATTGCGGAGAACATCGCCTACGACGCACTCCTGACAGACTATCCATACGAGCAGGACACGCTGGAAGAAATCCTGGAGCTGCTGGTGGATGTGGTCTGTACGACGAAAAGCTCCGTCCGCATTTCCGGGGACGATAAGCCCGCCGAGGTGGTCAGGAGCCAGTTTTTGAAGCTGAACAGCGAGCACATCCGCTTTGTGGTGGGCGGGCTGAAGGAAAACACCACCCGCATCCGCAATATGCGCCAGTATCTTTTAGCCACGCTGTATAACGCCCCTCTGACCATCGGGAACTATTACCGAAGCCTTGTCAGCCACGATATGTCGGAGGGCTTCATCTGAGCCGCAGGCCGCCGCCTGCGGCTTTGGCATTTCCAGGAGGTGATGCGACCGTGCCGAAACAGAAACCCAACGAACAGGTACAGCAGATACCGCTTTCAGAGATTCGTCCCTTCAAAAACCACCCCTTCAAGGTGGCGGACGACGAGCTCATGCAGCAGACCATCGACAGCATCATGCAGGTGGGCGTTCTCAACCCCGCCATCATCCGCCCCGCACCGGAGGGCGGATACGAGATGGTAGCCGGACACAGGCGGCTCCATGCCGCAGACCTTGCGGGGCTGAAAACCATACCGGCCATCGTCCGCAATCTTGACGATGACGAGGCGGTGATCCTCATGGTGGACAGCAACTTGCAGCGGGAAACCATCAGTCCCATGGAACGGGCGCAGGCGTACAAAATGAAGCTGGAAGCGTTGAAGCATCAGGGAAAACGGGTGGATTTGGTGGATAAGTCAACTTCTCGCCAAGTTGGCGAGAAGTCATGGGCTGTTGCCAAAGTCGGTGCTGATGCAAACGAAAGTGAAAGACAGGTACACCGATATATCCGTCTCACCGAGCTTCTGCCGGAGGTACAGAAAAAAGTGGACAGCAAGGAGATCGCGTTCAGCCCCGCCGTGGAGCTGTCGTATCTCACCCGTGACGAGCAGAAGCAGTTTCTGGACGCAATGGACTATTCCCAGAACACGCCCTCTCTTTCCCAGGCACAGCGGCTCAAGAAGCTCAGCCGGGAGGGAAAATGCACGAAGGAGGCCATGCGCTCCATCATGTCCGAGGAAAAGAAGGAGGAACAGGAGCGTATTACGCTGAGCAGCGATACCCTCCGCAAATATTTCCCCCGAAGCTACACGCCCCTGCAAATGCAGCAGACCATCATCAAGCTGCTGGAGCAGTGGCAGAAAAAACAGCAGCGCCAAAACGAGCGCTGAGAAAGGCAGGTTTATCCATGAACGTAACCATCAACATCTACGGCGACGTACACATCCATTGCGACTGCTGCGACGGGTGCGGCGTGTATGACGACAATTTCAACGACGATCTCGAAGCACCGCATGAGGCTGTACCGGATGCGGAGGACGGCAGCGAGCAGACCGGCCCGACCGCCGAAGAAGCGGAGGCGGCGGTAAAGGCATTGGCGGCGTTTTTTCTTCCGCTTTTTTCGGAGGAGATCGACGAGGGAGGTGGGACGCATGAAGGAATTTGACGTGACCATCACCGAAACGCTGAAGCTCACCGTGTCCGTGGAGGCATCTTCCAAAGAGGAAGCCCAACAGATGGTAAGCGACCAGTGGCACGCCGGGGATCATATTCTGGATGCGGACAATTTCGTGGAGGTGGAGTTTGAGAGCAATGACGGCAAGGAAATCTCCGCCGAAAGAGCGCAGGACGACACCCTCGAGGTGCTCATGGTGGAGCCGGGACAGTACCCGCGCGTGGAGCGCATCGGCTCCGACCTTGCCTCCTTGCAGAAGGCGGTGGACGGCTATATCGAAGCGATTTACCCATATGACGACCCCGTGGCGCTGATCTGCGGGGAGGAAGCCAAGCTGGAGGGCAAGCCCCTGAACCGCGCCCTGCGGGACGGGGACGGCGATATCTACGATATTGTGGCCGGTAAATTCTTCATCTGCGGTCTGGGGGATGAGAACTTTGCGTCTCTGCCGAAGGAGCTGCAACAGAAATACGAGGAAAAGTTCCGTCAGCCGGAAGCCTTTTTGAAGATGGGCAGCAAGATCATGGCGATCCCTACCGAGCCCGCCAAGGCTGCGGGCAAGGGCAAGACCGCTCCGGTGACAGAGCGATGATACCATCACTCCCAATGCGAACGGAAGGAGGAAAAACTCATGCAGGAAGAAATTGAAAACAGAACTGTCACTCTGATCATCTCCGCCGTCAAGCTGACCGCACGGGAGCTGAAGGCCGGGATGGATAAATATCTTTCCGAAAAGAAGAGCAAAGCCATGGAAAAGGCGCGTGCCGCGCCTGAAAAGCCCAGCGGCAAGCAGACGGTGAGGCAGCTCATAGGGCAGAATCAGGGTGTATCCAACATTGAGATCACCAACAGCAATATCAAAGGCTTTGAGCGCATAGCCCGGAAATACGGCGTGGATTTTGCCGTTAAGAAAGACCGCAGCGTTTCACCGCCGAAATACTTTGTGTTCTTTAAGGCGAGGGACGCGGACGCACTGACGGCGGCGTTCAAGGAATACACGGCATATGAGCTTAAACGCGCCGCCAAAGCGCAGAACCGTCCCTCCGTGCTGGCGCATCTGCAAGCACTCAAGGCAAAGGTTCAGGCTATTACGCCGGGTAAATCCCGAAATCAGAACAGGGGCATCACGATATGAAGAAACCTCTGAATATCAAGAAGTTCCTGCTGCCCAATATCCCGTATGTCTTTATCGCCCTCTTTGCCACCAAGCTGGGGCAGGCGTGGAGGCTTGCCCCCGGCACGGACTTTTCGGGGAAGGCGCTGCACCTCATGGAGGGCTTCGCCGCCGCGTTCCAATCGGCGCTGCCCAGCTTCCACCCCATCGACCTGTGCGTGGGCGTTGCCGCCGCCCTGCTCATCCGTCTGGCGGTGTATGTCAAGGGCAAAAACGCCAAGAAATTCCGCAAGAATCTGGAATACGGCTCTGCCCGTTGGGGCAGGCCCGAGGATATCGCCCCTTACGTCGATCCGAAGTTTGAGAACAACGTTATCCTCACCCAGACCGAGCGGCTCATGATGTCCAACCGTCCCAAAGACCCCAAGACGGCGCGGAACAAAAACGTGCTGGTGGTGGGCGGCTCCGGCAGCGGCAAGACGCGGTTTTTCATCAAGCCCAACCTCATGCAGCTTCACAGTTCCTACGTTGTCACCGACCCGAAGGGCAGCATCGCCGTGGAGTGCGGAAAGCTCATGCTCCGTAATGGCTACAAGGTGAAGATATTCAATTCCATCAACTTCAAGAAGTCCCACCACTACAACCCCTTTGCGTATATCCACAGCGAGAAGGATATTTTGAAGCTGGTCACGACCCTCATCGCCAACACCAAGGGGGACGGGAAATCCGGGGACGACTTCTGGCAGAAGGCCGAGACGCTGCTCTACACGGCGCTCATCGGCTATATCCACTACGAAGCCCCCGAGGAGGAACAGAACTTCGCCACGCTCATCGAGTTCATCAACGCCATGGAGGTGCGCGAGGACGATGAGACCTTTGAGAACAACGTGGATCTGGCCTTCAAGGAGCTGGCAAGCCGGGAGCCGAATCACTTCGCCGTGCGGCAATATAAAAAATACAAATTAGCGGCGGGCAAAACAGCTAAGTCGATCAATATTTCCTGCGGCGCGCGCCTTGCGTCCTTCGATATCCAGGAGCTGCGGGAGATCACCATGTACGACGAGCTGGAGCTGGACACCCTGGGCGACCGGAAAACGGCGCTGTTTCTCATCATGAGCGACACCGACAGCACCTTCAATTTCCTCATTTCCATGATTTACAGCCAGTTATTCAACCTGCTGTGCGAAAAGGCCGACGACGTATACGGCGGCAGGCTCCCCGTCCATGTGCGCTGCCTCATCGACGAGTGCGCCAACATCGGGCAGATACCGAACCTGGAAAAGCTCATGGCTACCATCCGCAGCCGCGAGATCTCCGCCTGTCTGGTGCTGCAAGCCCAAAGCCAGCTAAAGGCTTTGTACAAGGACAACGCCGACACCATCATCGGCAACTGCGACAGCTCCATCTTTTTAGGCGGCAAGGAGCCCGGCACGCTGAAGGAGCTGAATCAGGCGCTGGGGAAAGAGACCATCGACACCGTGCGCCCAGATAGGGCGTTGAGCAAAGTAGTGTAAGGCACTACCCCGTAAGATAACACGGGAAACAACCTGCCTGACCGAAAGGCGAAAGCTGAAACGGGAACACAGCACGGCAGGAAAGCAGTAAGTCACCTAAAGATAACTTGGTGCGACTGAACTGCAATGTTAAGTGGATATGAGGCTTAAGTTGGGTTTACTGAACGCAAGTTTCTAATTTCTGTTATCGGTCAGACGGAGGAAAGTATCTGTAACCTCTGGCACACTGGCGATTGGTTATAGGTGTCAATCAATCGGTTATCAAAAAACGGTGTGCAATCTGTAGGAGAACCTACGGCAAGGAAACGAAAGCGGAGACCGACAATCCACATTTGCCTATGCTCAACGCTAACTGGGGATGCCCTAAACAGGAACGCCAACCGAAGGAGGTGAAAATTCGGCTATGGCTGTAGAGCCTGAAAATCCTGCATGGGCACGGAACGCCCGTAGTAGTCCGAGAGGGGTAATGACCCTCACATGGCGAAGGGGCGTAGTTATTGTGTACTAAAAGAAAAGTTGATTAGGGAGGAAAACCTCAAAATGCAACCAACAACCGAAATTTTAGCAAGAATCAGTAGAAACTCACTCGCAAATAAAGATGAAATTTTCACCAGACTGTACCGCTATATGCTGAGGTCAGACCTGTATTTTCTGGCATATAAAAATCTGTATGCCAACAGCGGTGCCGCAACTAAGGGTGCAAACGATGACACGGCAGATGGATTCAGCGAAACCAAAATCGCAAATATCATCCAAAGGCTCGCTGATGAAACCTATCAGCCCACACCCGTCAGAAGAACCTATATCAAGAAGAAGAACAATCCCAAGAAAAAGCGGCCTCTGGGAATCCCGACATTCACAGATAAGCTGGTACAGGAAGTTCTGCGGATGGTTCTCGAAGCGGTGTATGAGCCTGTTTTCTTGCCAGTTTCCCATGGATTCAGACCCAAAAGGAGCTGCCATACTGCACTGAAATCCTTAAAAATGGAGTTCAATGGTATGCGTTGGTTCGTGGAGGGTGACATCAAAGGGTGCTTTGACAATATCGACCACAGCGTTCTTGTAGGCTTGATTCATAGCAAAATCAAGGATGCCCGGTTGATAAAGCTGATTTACAAATTTCTAAAGGCTGGATATTTGGAGGATTGGAAATATCACAAAACCTACAGTGGTACTCCACAGGGCGGTATCATTTCTCCGCTCCTTGCCAACATCTATCTGCATGAGTTGGACAAATTTGTAATGAAGCTGAAAAGCGAATTTGATACCCATGGGCAAGAACCTGTCAGGACAGAATATCGCCTCCTAAGCAATGACCTCCAGAAACTTTCCTATCACATCGGCAGACGCACCGGGGCAGAAAGAGAACAACTGCTTTCCGAATACAACGAAAAGCGGAAGCTCATGCTGAAAATGCCCTGTACAGCTCAGACAAAAAAGTGCATCAAGTATATCCGCTATGCGGATGACTTTATTCTCGGTGTGAAAGGAAGTCAAGAGGACTGCCAGTGGATAAAGAGTAAACTTTCTGAGTTTATCCGTGAAACCTTAAAGATGGAACTCAGCGAAGAAAAAACACTCATAACTCACAGCAGCGAAAGGGCAAGATTTTTGGGGTACGATGTTCGTGTTCGCAGAAGCAGCATTATCAAGCATGGTGGGCCGGGCAAAAAGACAAAACGCACCCTCAACAATTCCTGTGAACTGTCTATCCCATTCGATGATAAGATTCACAGCTTCATTTTCGCCAAGGAAATTGCGATACAGAAACCGGATGGGAAACTCATGCCTGTCCGCCGTAAATCTCTTTTGCGACTCACAGATTTGGAAATCGTTTCTGCCTACAATGCGGAATTACGGGGAATCTGCAACTACTATGGAATTGCCAGCAATTTTTATAAACTGTGCTACTTTTCCTATCTCATGGAATACAGTTGCCTCAAAACCCTCGCAAGTAAGCATAAATGCACCATATCCAAGGTGGTTGAGAAGTTCAAAGACCACAACGGAGAATGGGGAATCCCCTACGAAACCACAACGGGGCAAAAACGATGCTATTTTGCAAAATACTCCGATTGCAAGGATAAGGCCAATCCGACGGACATCGTATGCAATGCTGCGGTGGAGTACGGATATTCCCGAACAGCCTTGGAGCAGAGATTGAAAGCAAAGGTCTGTGAGCTATGCGGTACGACCGAGAGCGATTGTTACGAAGTTCACCATGTCAACAAGCTCAAAAACCTTAAGGGCAAGCAGGCATGGGAGGTTGCAATGATTGCAAAACGGCGTAAAACGCTGGTTGTGTGCAAAAAATGCCATGTTGCAATCCACAACCAGTGAGTAACTACTGACCGAACGATAACAGAGCCGGATACATTGAGAGATGTAAGTCCGGTTCCTGGAGAGGGTGGTGCAAACCTACCATAGTAATATGGCAAGGCGGTGCCTCCCTACTCCACTTCAATACCGGTGAGAGCCGTGGACGGGAGGTGTCCCACAGCCTGAACTATCAGAAGCTGGGCAAAGACCTTGCCACGATAGACGAGCTGGCGGTGCTGGACGGCGGCAAGTGCATCTTGCAGCTTCGGGGCGTGCGTCCCTTCCTCTCGGATAAGTACGACATCACCCGTCACCCCAATTATAAGTATCTGTCGGACGCGAACCCAAGGAACGCCTTTGATATCGAAAAGTATCTCTCCACAAGACTGGTGCCGAAAGCGGATGAGGTATACGAGGTGTTCGACGCAGGCCGCGTCTGAGCGCACAAGCCCGCCGCCCTCATGCGGCGGCTTTTCATATAGATACGGATGAGAAAAGACGCCTCCTCGCTTGCAGGGTCGGAACGAATCCACGAACGAAAATTTGAAAGGAGAAGCCGGAATCGGGGCTGCATCGCAGCTTTCGCTCCGGCTCCTGCTGTATCCGCGAGATTTCAACACAACCAACACCCAATGATTCCGGCAACACAAATATGGAATTTTTCAACTCTGCTGTCGGCGTTCTTCAAACTTTGGTTATTGCCCTTGGTGCCGGTCTCGGCATTTGGGGAGCCATTAACCTGCTGGAAGGCTACGGAAACGACAACCCCGGCGCTAATGCTTGTGTATGATAAAGAAGCAAGCAACAAAACGATAGGCAGAAAGCCTCGCTATTTCGTGATAAATCAAGTTTTACCCTCTAAGGCTTGACAAGCTTGTGATGTTAGTGTATACTGTGCTTGTTTAATATACACAGTTAGGAGGCGGCAGAAAATGAATGTGGTAGTTTCCAATTCTTCTGATGTTCCTTTGTATGTTCAGATTAAGGAGCAAATCAAGGACGCTATCCTAAAAGGCGAGTTAGAGGACGGGGAGCTTTTACCTTCCATTCGGAGTTTCGCAAACGATGTTCAGGTAAGCGTCCTGACAGTCCGCCGTGTCTATGAGGAATTGGAGAAAGAGGGATTTGCTGTTAGCCAGGCA
>OHLI01001125.1_pt1 | contig 11289 bp, 10 predicted proteins | sample 1569051 | NCBI WGS metagenome assembly OHLI01 (sample SAMEA3879561, study PRJEB24766) | human gut metagenome | biome: human-associated habitat; feature: feces | place: USA | collected 1985/1987
TCCGGGAAAGATTTCCCAGGCAGATACTTTCCGCATCGGAAACATCGGTGATGTGTTCCCCGAAGATTTCAGCAGATTGATTGAAGCTATCAAGACCGTCGCAAAATAAAAAATAAATCTAGCTTTATGGCTCGGGCGCAGTGATTGCGCCCGAATTTGTTTCTACCCTTCTTCCGTTACAAGATCATTTGGAACCGGAGCTGCACGACACTGAAATTCTTATCACTAATCTCCTTTATATGCTTTCCCGGCATCACCCAGCTATAAGCCAGCTTCATCCCTATATGCTTATTCATGTAATAATTCACGCCCAATGAAAAATCCTTTTGAGCCCCTCCCCACACACCGGCTTCCTCATTATTCATATCAAGTATATTAAATCTTCCACACAGCTCCAATGCCCGCCCCACAGGTCTGCCCGGACAAGCCAATGCTTCATCATACCCATATTGCCTGCCTGTCAACAACCAGGAGCATTGCACATATCCGCCATGTCCTGTATAATTTGTGAAATTCTGTTCACGCTTCACCATAGTCCGTATATACTCCCCTTGCAAAAAGAACCTCTGATGAGCAATCATTAATTCCACCCCTTGTTTCAACTGGTACTTTGCATGATCTACCTTGGCGTAAATAAGATTCCGGTTATCAATAGTGCTCACCCCCGGAGATTTATAAATAAACGTATTCTCGTCTTCATCTCCCGGCAATGCGCTATCCGGAGTACGATACACCACCGCCGCACCTATGTGTAACAATTTTCCCTCTTCGTTTACAGGACGATACACCAAACGACCGTCTATGGCATATCCTTGTGAAATGTTTTTCACATTACCCAGGTCACTGTCTGTAAAGAAGCCTCCGGAAGCATAATAATGTTTTCCATTGTAGGTATAAGAGGTTCCCATCCGTCTGCCATTGGTCAAAGCCAGCACGATTCCCGGTGACTGGTGAAAACGAAGATCGTACGTACTGCATAGCATGTCCAAGGTGAAAGGTTCATAAAATTGTCCCACCTGAATAATATGCTTGCCCGAAGTATAAGCAGCAAAGGCATCCTTTATGGAAACCTTATTCCCTACATACCCCACCTCCATTTTCATGCTCCAATTCTGATAGGTCGCTTTCACCCCCAACCGCAAGTCATTAAACTCCGTACCGTTACCAAACTGGTTGTCATTCTTTAAATAAACGCCACCATCCATAAGCATCCGTCCGGTCAGTTTACACTTCAAATCCCCGGCAACCGGGTGTTGCGCGCGGGCAACTAAAGCAGCAGAGGGGAATAACAGGCACATCAATGCTTTAACATAAGTCATTCTTCCCATTGTATTCTTTTGTTTTTTACTTTATAACAAATGTAAGAGGAATGACCTATACTAAAAATGAATAACCATTAATTTGATGATGAAGTTATTACGCGCAGAAAGCAAGTAATATTCATTTCATATTTATGTAACAGAATTGTAACTTACATTTCCCAATAACGTTCACAAAGATTCAAGTATTCCATCTCAGGCTTGTTGCCGAACACCAATCCGAAGAAAGAGGTCTTCCTCCGCTTAATCACTTTTACCTGTTCCATTAAATCGCGGGATAAAGGCGGCATCTCGAAATCTGAGATCAATACGATATCCGATTCACGGAAATCATTTCCGTTGATGATATGCGCAGCTTCCCGAAGAGCCGGCTCTATATCCGTTCCACCGTCAAAACGTTTATTCAGAAACTCCGCCAACCTGGGCATATCCCGCCCCAAATCTTCAATCAATAACGATACAGCCTCATCCGAGAAATTGATGACATAACATTTCCGATGGGTTTTCTCCGTCAGTTGCGCTATAGCCAAAATAGCCGATTTGGACAAGATCTCTCTGTTTCCCTGCATGGAGCCGGAAGTATCCACACAGATAATATAGGGTCCTTGCCCCGAAACCTTATGCTTGTCATCCTTTACCGGTTCCGTTTCCTTGGACTGGTAATCGAACAGTTGCAATCTCTTTTCGGCATATCGTTCCATAAATACGGCACGCAGCGCATCATCCGCCAGATAGCAATACTCGACGGGCAGCAAACTGTTCAAATCATTTCCCAAAGTCACCCCTGTTATATCACTATGCGGAGAGTGCCTGATCAGCCTCTTTTTATCTACGCCCGACAAAGAATCGTATTTTTGTTGGTCCCGGTGCTTCTTGCCCAGCAGACGCGCCAATTGCCGGATAGCCGGATTGCGCTTCATCACTGTTTCATACGGAAGCATCCTCCGGTACAAATCAGGATAATTATGAAGCAGCCACTCCATGCGCGACCCCAACAGTTTGTTATCCGACTCCTTTCCTTGCTTCCGGATCAACAAATCAAAACCTTCACATAAACTGTTTATATGCATGTACTGATAGTCATACTCTTTGCGGGTAAGCAACTGATGCCATTTATCCAAAAAGAACTCCTTGGTCCGGGCCCCCTCTCCTCTCAGCAGAGAAGCATTCTCCAGCAAATTGATATAATAGTCAATATTCAGTTCCGCCAGTTCATACCTCTTTTTGAAAGCACCGCGCATCTGCTTCAAGTATTGCAAGAATGCCATATCTGGCAGATGTTCCGAAGAATAGAAAGCCTCCCACTCCGGAGTGTAGCGGGAATAATATTCCTGCAAAGAAGGTGTGGTACGCCGATAGTACATCAACACTTTCTCTTCCAGTTCGCGTTGACGCACCACCCCGTTGCTCACATCCTCCTCGTATGCTTTGAATGTCCTATCTTTCAGTTCCTGAGAATAGATCATCTTCAGATCTCTCAATCTTATATTCCTGGTTCTCTTTTCGGTACGCATCTGCCATTTCGTTCAAATCATTCTTATATCGGTCTATGGTATTCTTCTGGTGGCGAAGCATCCTCTGCATGGAAGCCCGCTGCCTTTCGCTGAGAAACAAATGCTTCTCATAATATTCCGTTTCCGCATCCAGCAGCCCGGACCAATCCTTCTCCACTCTGTCCAACGCTTCGGCCACCGATTTATATTTGGCTCCGAAATCCTCCGGCTCGGGTTCGGGCGGCGGTGGAGGACAATTCTCATAGCACATCAAGTGATATTCATAATTATTGATATAAATGGAACGAAGCCCTTTTTTCAGCGTATATATCTTATTACGCGGAACTTTGGCATGGAGTATGGAATCATATTTCTTCAGAATACAGCAGTTGGCTTTGTACTTGTCCTTATGCAGGTAGAATAATTTACCGGTCTGATCCAGATGTTGATAGTCGGCTGCAAAAATAAGGAGGCGCTCTTTCATCCGGACGCCCTCTACCTGGTAATAGTAAGTATCGATGACCTGTATGCCCGGATCGTTCACTTCACGCAAACTGTGTTCGGACGATTGTCGGTCTTTCAGTTCTTCAATGTCCTGTTCCAGCCCTTTTATATTCAGCAGATAGCCTTCGGCACTTTTCTGAATGGCAGCGTTCACCATCTCCTCTGCCGCCTCCATCTGATCCATCTCACTCCAAAGGCAATAGGACAGCAATGTACAGTCCGAAAGGCGGATAGTGTCCGATCCGTTCAGGAAAGCGGAAGCTTTCAGCAGCTTCACCATTTTCTTCCACCGGCGGTCCGACACATACAGAGGAGACGACACACCCCCCTCATTTTGTATCTGGAGGTTATATTGCTCTATCCGGTCTTTCAAGGCATGAATCACTTCGAAAATAGAGTAATGGATTTTAATGGCAGCCATCTCCTTTTCCCACCGGATGTATTCCTCATCGGTGATCTGCAGTTGCTCGTCCACCACCGGTTCCGTTTCATCCGTAGAGGAAATCATCCGGTCAAATTCTCCCATATCCTCAATGCCTCCCACCAGACAGCGAAGCAGGAAACGGTCCCACAAGGCCTCCAGTCCCTGTCCCTGGGCAGGCAGTTCATTGGAAGCGGCGATCAGCCCTTTCAGAGGAACACGGATGGAAAACTGTCCGTTACGGTATATTTTTTCATTGATAATGGTGAGCAATGCATTCTGAATGGCCGGTCCGGCTTTCCATATCTCGTCCAGGAAAGCAATGGTGGCAGAAGGCAGATAACCATCGACAATACGCTCATACGTATCTTCGTCTTTCAGTTTGGAAATGGAGACTGGACCGAATATTTCGTCCGGCGTACTGAATCGTGACATCAGATATTCAAATGCGGAAGCGTTGCGGAATGCCAGTTTCAGCCGGCGCCCTACCATACTTTTAGCTACTCCCGGAGGGCCTAAAAGGAAAATGCTTTCCCCTGCCACAGCCGAAAGCAGAGCCAGAGCCACAATATGCTCCTTTTCAAAAACCCTTTCATTCAGTTGTTGTAACAGAGATGCTATACGAGGTTTCAATGTATTCATAAAAATTATCGACTAATGATGATCAACTAGTGGTGCATTAACCACCAACCACTCCTTGTTTCTTATGCAAATATCTGAAAAAAGGATGTATTTCTCACTAGAATGTATTTTTTCTTTTTGCAGAATTGCTGTTTTTTCATGATAGATTGGATAAGTTACAGTGACAAGGTTTATATCTTACACAAGCATGTAGTATTTTCTCCACTAAATTGCCTACCTTTGCAACTTCAACAACAAACAATGATTCCAAATGAAAACAAACTTGCTTTCCTCCGATAAAGACCCGATGGGAACTGCCATCGCCGATTATTTCAACCACAACAAAGCAGATAAGTTACGTGTATTTTCCTCACAGTTCGAGGAAGACGAAATACCCGTGAATCAATTATTCCGCCCTTATGACGAAATGCCGGAACTGGAACAGATTGCCTTACAAATGGCCGAAGGAAATATTCTGGACGTAGGAGCCGGAAGCGGCTGCCATGCACTGGCCTTGCAAGAGATGGGAAAAGAGGTATGCGCCATCGACATTTCCCCCCGTTCTGTAGAAGTAATGGAAAAAAGAGGGGTAAGGAATGTCCGTCAGATGAATCTTTTCGATCCGCATTTTCTAGAAACATTCGATACAATCCTCATGCTGATGAACGGATCGGGCATTATCGGGAAGTTGGAAAATATGGCAGCTTTCTTTCAAAAGATGAAACAACTGCTTCGCCCCGGGGGACCCCGGCGCATGGTTGCTAGCCTCCCTGGTTCTGCTGGTGCCGACAGTAAAGTACATCTTCCGGATGCAATACAAAAATATAAAAGGAGATTCTTTCGACTGGCTTTATGTCGATTTTCAGACACTCAGCCTGTATGCTGCCGGGAATGGATTCGAGGCGGAGCTTATCAAAGAGGGGGAGCACTATGATTATTTAACCCGCCTTCGATGGAAGGGATGACACTTATAGAAAGATTCCGATAAACTTGTCGCATGATATTCAAATTCTTGGGGCAAGATGCTGCGTATCTTGCCCCAAGAAAAAAAATCAGGCCATTGAACCGCCTACTATATCCAACAGCTCATTGGTAATTGCCTGTTGGCGGCTCTTATTGTACATCACCGTCAGATCCTGCAACAAATCATTCGCATTGTCTGTAGCAATCTGCATAGCCATAGTACGGGCGGCATGTTCGGAAGCATTCGAATCCAGTAATACCGTGAACATCTTCATACGGAGTACCTTCGGGAGCAATTCCCCCATCACCACATCTACAGACGGTTCCACAATATAATCGGGTATCCTGCCTTTGTCCTCCTCTTTCTTCTCTTGTGTCAAGTCTATCGGAAGATAGGTTTCACGCGTCAGGACCTGTACTGCTGTAGAACGGAAATGGTTGTACAGCAACTCCACCTTGTCTATGTCACGATGCAGAAAGCGCCTCATCAAGTCCTCTGCCAAGGCGGCAGCTTCCTGATAGGAAGGTTTATCCGCCATATGCTGGAAATCGCCTTCGGCCTTGAATCCCAATTTCTTCACACCTTCCGCTACCTTCCGGCCTACCGGGTACAAAAGCACGTTCTCCATACCCAGGGACTTGTATTCATCCAGAATAACCGTCAGATGCCTGATGATATTTGCATTGAACCCGCCACACAGACTGGTATTGGAGGCAAACACGACGATAGCCACACGCTTCACTTCACGTTTCACAATGAAAGGAGACTCCACCTCACTATCCGCACTCAGAAAATTGGTCAGGATGTGATTCAGCCTTCGTTCGTAAGGAAGCATGTTTTCTATGGCAGCCTGCGCCTTATGCAACTTGGCAGAGGCTACCATCTTCATAGCCGAAGTAATTTTCCGCGTATTATTTACTGAGGCTATTCTTCCTTTTACTTCTTTCAGTGATGCCATGACTATTCGTTCACTTTAAATGGTTGAGCCGTATCAGCTGCTACTTTCTCTATAATTGCAGTTACATCATCATTTATCACACCGCTTGACAATACATCAAGCACATCTTTCTGATGGTCGGCACGCATCATTTCCAGGAATGATTTCTGGAAATCCTGCACCTTATGCAAGGGTACATCACGCAGCAAACTATGTGTACCACAATAAAGGATGGCTATTTGTTCTCCGACAGGCATCGGACTGTACTGCGGCTGTATCAGCAACTGGTTGTTCTTACGTCCCCGGTCGATAGCCATTGCCGTTACAGGATCCATATCACTGCTGAACTTGGAGAAAGCCTCCAGTTCGCGATATTGTGCCTGATCGATCTTCAATGTACCTGCCACCTTCTTCATGCTCTTGATCTGGGCACTACCTCCCACACGGGATACGGAAATACCCACATTGATAGCCGGACGGAAACCCTGGTTGAACAAATCGGTTTCAAGGAATATCTGACCGTCTGTAATGGAAATGACATTGGTTGGAATATACGCGGAAACATCACCTGCCTGTGTTTCGATAATAGGCAATGCAGTCAGTGAACCACCTGCCTTTACCTTGCCTTTCAAACTGGGTGGAAGGTCATTCATCTGTTCGGCCACTTCCTGCTGGTTGATAATCTTCGCCGCACGCTCCAACAATCGTGAATGCAGATAGAAGATATCACCGGGATATGCCTCACGACCGGAGGGACGACGCAGAATCAAGGATACTTCACGATAGGCTACGGCTTGCTTTGACAAGTCATCATACACTACCAAGGCATCCCGGCCGGTGTCACGGAAATACTCTCCGATAGCCGCTCCGGCAAACGGAGCAAAATACTGCAATGCAGCCGGATCGGCAGCAGTGGCAGCTACCACTATGGTATAATCCATCGCACCGCGTTCACGCAGCGTATTCACCAGACTGGCTACAGTGGAACCCTTCTGACCAATAGCTACATAAATGCAATATACAGGTTTTCCTGCTTCATAGTTGGATTTCTGATTCAAAATCGTATCTATAGCGATAGAGGTTTTTCCGGTCTGACGGTCCCCGATAATCAACTCACGTTGTCCACGCCCGATAGGAATCATGGCATCCACAGACTTCAGCCCTGTCTGCAAAGGCTGGTTCACAGGCTGACGGAAGATCACTCCGGGAGCTTTACGCTCCAAAGGCATTTCGCACAGTTCCCCGCCAATCTGTCCGCGGCCATCCAATGGTACGCCTAACGGATCGATGACACGCCCTAACATACCTTCGCCCACATTAATAGAAGCAATGCGTTTGGTACGTTTCACCACCATTCCTTCCTTAATCTGATCAGTAGGACCTAGCAATACCGCACCTACATTGTCCTCCTCCAGGTTCATCACGATAGCCATGATACCGTTTTCAAACTCCAGCAACTCATTGGCTTCCGCGTTGCGCAGACCGTAAATACGTGCTACGCCATCGCTCACTTGCAGCACATTCCCCACCTCGTCAAATTGCAGGTGGGTGTCGATGCCTTTCAGCTGCTGAAGTAAAACTTCGGATACTTCGCTGGGTTTTATATTTTCAGACATAATCTTTTTACATTAAAAATTGAAAATTAAAAATTAAAGTCCGACCAGGTATTAACCTTAAATTAAAAACCAAAAGATACAAACTGATATACTTTTACTTTCTAACTTATAATTTTTAATTTTATACTATTCTTCTATTTTTAGCTATAAACTGTTGCTTTACCCGTTTTATCTGGTTAGCTACGCTCGCATCCAATCTGTAAGTTCCGATTTCAAAGATAAAACCACCTTCCAGTTTCGGATCTATTTTGGTTTTGAACTCTACAGTTCCATGAGTTTTCTCTACGACCAATGCCCGTATGCGGTTGACTACCTCTTCCGCTACCGGACAAACAGTCGTGATTTTACCGACGCTGATATTCTTCTGTTTCCGATAAAGGTCAATGTATGACATAATCATAAACTGCAAGAATTTCTCTCTTCTTTCCTCCAGTACCAATTCCACAAAGCGTTTCAATTCTTCGCTCACCTTACCTCCTCCGGCGGCTTCGCAAATCAGTTTCAACTTTGTTTCAGCAGGCAATACAGGATTATCCAATGCCTGTCGAAGTTCGGGGATTCTCGAGAAACTATCTGCCAATATTCCGGCTTCCTCATAAACAGTATCCTCTGTCCCCTTTTCGTCGGCATAGGCCAGCAAAGCCTTAGCATAACGCATTGAAATGACTCCTATATACATAACAATCAGTCTTTAGAAACAGTTAATTCATCCAGCAAACGGTCAATCATTTCCATTTGTTCTTTCTCATCATCGAGGTTCTTGCGCAAAACCTTCTCAGCAATGTCGACAGACAGTACAGCTACTTGGCGGCGGATGTCGCTGATAGCGCTGTCTTTTTCTGCCTGAATCTGCTTTTTCGCTTCATCCAGCAGTTTCTGTCCTTCAACCTGAGCCTGTGTTTTGGCTTCCTTCAGAATACGTTCGCGGGTTGCGACCGCTTCATTCAGGATGCGCGCCTGCTCCTCGTGAGCCTTAGCCAATATCATTTCACTGTCTGCTTTAATATTAGCCAATTGCTCATTGGCTTCACGTGCAGCAAGCAGTGACTTGTCTATATATTGTTTTCGCTCATCCACCATTCTGGTGATCACCGGAAAACCGTATTTTGCCAGAATGACAAAAACGATACCGAAAACGATGACCATCCAGAATAACAGACCGCTATCAGGTGTTAATAATGACATGCTAAATTAATTATAAGAACAAAGTTAATAAACAAACAATAATGGCGATCAGGGCCACACCTTCTACCAACGCGGCGATAATAATCATATTCATACGGATATCTCCTGCCGCCTCCGGCTGACGGGCAATTGCCTCCATGGCAGAACCACCGATTTTACCGATACCGATACCTGCACCGATTACTGCAATAGCTGCTCCAAGTGCAGCACCTAATTTCCCTAAACCTGCCGCAGCAGCGGACTGTAATAAAACTGCTAGTAACATAATAGTTTGTTTTTTGAATTAATTATTTAATTTATTTCATTTCTTTTTCTTCACGCATCTCTTCTGTACGGGACAACCCGATAAAGACCGCGGACAACATGGTAAATACGTATGCTTGAATAAATGCGACCAATAATTCCAGCGCAGTCATAAAGATTCCGAATGCCACAGCAACAAATCCCATGGAACCATTGATCAGAGGTCCCATATTCGCCGTAATAAAAATGATGGATATCAAACTGAGAATAGCAGCATGACCGGCCATCATATTGGCAAACAAACGGATCATCAATGCAAATGGCTTCGTAAAGATTCCGAAAATCTCAATAATCGGCATCATCGGGAACGGAGCCTTCAACCACCAAGGAACATCAGGCCATAGAATCTCTTTCCAATATTCCTTGTTCCCCCATAGATTCACAGCCAGGAACGTACAGATAGCCAGCACAAAGGTAACGGCAATATTACCTGTAATATTCGCACCGCCGGGGAAGAAAGGAATCAATCCCATCAGATTATTGATCAGGATAAAGAAGAAAGCCGTCAGCAGATAAGGTGCATAACGCTTATAATCCTTACCGATACAACCCTTTATCACATCATCATTGATTGCCAGGATACAAGCTTCCATCATGCCCACCATTCCTTTAGGAGCTTCCTTTTCTACTGGATGTTTTTTGTACCAACGGGCACAACTCAACACTAGAATCACCAGAATGGCACTATTGACAAACAATCCGGTAACATTCTTTGTAATAGAGATATCCAAAGGTTTTACTTCGTTACCGCTAGCATCCTTTTCCACTATCTTACCTTTATATTCACCGTCTTTAGCAATGTACAGTCCTTCATACTCTCCGTTTCCTTCCTCAAACCTAGAAGAAAGAAAAACGTGCCATCCTGTACTGCTTTTTACGATTACCGGCAGTGGTATAGCTATAGGTGTATCTCCTATGTCAGTGATATGCCATTCATACGAATCACCTATATGTCCGAAAACGATTTCATTTACGTCTACCTGCTGCTCTTTATAGTCAGTATCCGACTCTTCCCGGGCATTGGCTCCTTGCAGAAAAGCGATCAGCAACATTAAAACCGTTCCTATATATCGTAAACTTCTCATATTACTTATACTTGTACCTATTACTTTTATGTTTTATCTCAAAATGAAAAAAGAAGCGGGTTTCAAAAATCAGAAAGATAATATAGAATACCATGTAAGTTCCTATAAATGACAGTACTTGATGTGCCACCGCCACTGCATAGACGGACATAATCAAGATGCTCAACATCATCTTCGTCACTTTCGCCACCAAGTAAACCGCCACCATTTTTTGCGGACTTACCCGATAACAGCATCCGAACATAAATATGTAAAAGAGGCCGAAAAGATAAAAAAATATCGGTATGGAGGGATACCAGGCAAAATAATACCTAGGCAACAAGGTGTGAAATACCAAGGCTCCTCCCCAACTCAATACAACCATTAATATGGTCAACGATATGATAAATTTTCTCTTTACGGCTAACAAAAACATAATTATGTATTAGATTTCCACACAGGCCGAAACTATATTGTCCCTCACCTCAACGAACCCACTCGATATTCCAATTGATTTCTCCAATTCGTCCTCCGTGTATTTTATCTCGCCTTTTATCAGTGATGATATCAGCGGAGCATGATCATACAGGACAGAAAAAGAGCCTAATTCCCCCGGTAGTGTCACTATTTCCACTTTGCCGTCAAACAAAGTACTTTCCGGAGAAACCACTATCAAATGAAGATCTTCATGATGTTCCATACTTACTTTTATTTCTTATGGCTGGCAGCATCCAGCAACTTCTTTCCCTTTTCTATTGCTTCCTCTATCGTTCCTACATTCAGGAATGCCTGTTCCGGCAAGTAATCCACCTCACCGTCCAAAATCATCTTGAATCCTTTTATCGTATCTTCGATAGAAACC
>OHLI01001129.1_pt1 | contig 11255 bp, 11 predicted proteins | sample 1569051 | NCBI WGS metagenome assembly OHLI01 (sample SAMEA3879561, study PRJEB24766) | human gut metagenome | biome: human-associated habitat; feature: feces | place: USA | collected 1985/1987
TGGTACAGTGGACACCGTACGTCGTAGTTCCCAATTTTCTCTCGTAGTGGTATAATAGTTCACCTCTTTCCAAGCAACAACCCAAGGTCGTAGTTCCCAATTTTCTCTCGTAGTGGTATAATAGTCTGGAGGTGAAAGCGTGAACGACAACTGGGGATTAACTGAACGCGGATTCCTTCGGCCGAGCTATGCGGACCTGCTGGACGCCTTCGAGGTAAAGGCGAAGGAGCTGTTCGGCAGCACCGTCAACCTGTCCGTCCGCAGCCCGCTGGGCATCTTCCTGCGCATCTTCGCGTGGTTTGCCGGTCTGACCTGGCAGCTGGCCGAGGACGTCTACAACAGCGGCTTCATTGATACGGCTGCGGGCGTCAGCCTGGCCCGCCTGGGCGCGTTCATCGGCATCCGTGTACTGGCGGCGCAGAAAGCGACCGGCAGCATCACGATCACCGGCGACGCCGGTGCGACGATCTACGCGGGCTTCATTGTGCAGGCACGCAACAATCAGCGCTTCGTCACCCTGGAGGACGTGACCATCAGCAGCAGCGGCACGGCCACCGTGCCGATCCAGGCGTTTGAGGCAGGACCGGACGGAAATGTGGCCGCGGGGACGATTGACACCGTTGTCACGCCGCTGGCGGCTGCGATCAGCGTCACCAACGCTGCGGCAACCGTGGGCGGCAGAAATCGCGAGACGGATCAGGAGTTCCGCGAGCGATACCTGTCGAGCGTGGACAAGCCGGGCGGCAGCAACACCGACGCCATCCGCGCACAGCTGCTGGAGGTGCCGGGCATCGTCACCGCTGTTGTGTGGGAGAACGAAACAGACGAGACAGACAGCGACGGCCTGCCGCCGCACAGCATCGAGGCCATCGTCTACGGCGGCACAGACGCCAATATAGCGGCAGCCATCCACGCGCGGAAGGCTGCGGGCATCCAGACCTACGGCGGGCAATCAGCGCAGGTGCTGGACGCCAGCGGCAAGCTGCGGACGATCAAGTTCTCCCGCCCGACGCCGGTGCTGATCTATGTGCAGATCAGCGACCTGGTGACATCCGACGCCTATGCGGGCGACGCAGCGTTGAAGGCTGCCATCGTCGAGTACATCGGCAGCGCAGCTGGGGACATCGCGGAAAGTGGTCTCGCCATCGGCGAGACGGTTTACTATAACCGGCTGATGTGCCCTGTGAATAACACGCCGGGCGTGGTGGACTATACGTTGAAAGTCAGCACGGACGGCAAGACCTGGAGCAAGAACAACATCGCCATCGACGCCAGAAAGAAGGCAATCACCGGCACGGACAAGGTGGTGATCGTGACGTGATCGTTCTGGTGCTTAAAATGCTGGAGAAGCTGACCGGAGCCTACACGAAGGACCCCGACAGCCTGATCGGTAAGCTGTTCCAGCTGTTCGCGTCCGCCCTGTGGGGCGTGGAAGACACGCTGCAGGTGATCGCCGTCTGGCGTGGGATCGACAACGCCAAGGGCACGACCCTGGACCGCATGGGCCGGAACTTCGGCGTCCTGAGGACGGAGCCGATGACCGCTTCTATCGCCTGATGATCAAGGTAAAAGTCACGGCGCTGCTGTCTGGCGGCGACGTGGACACCATCATCACGGCCACCAGCGTGCTGTTCGACATTGATCCGGAGCAGGTGGAGGTTGTCGAGCTGTTCCCCGCGAAGTGCCGCGTGATCATGGACGAGGCCGACATTGCGCCGGAGTACATCGCGTATGCGGCCAACACCGCGCCGATCATCAAGCGGATCATGGCCGCGGGCGTCGGAAAAGAGATTTACTTCCGCACTCCGGTGAAGACGGGCGGCACGGTCTACGCGGGGGCCACACTTTTGGAGGACATCACGCTGACCATCCCGCCATACACGAACAGCTTCGCCACCGCGGGCCGCTTCGGCATCGGCGTGGCGCTGTTCGAGGAAATCACAATGCAGATCAAAACAAAGGAGGACTAAAACATGGCAGAAGGATCTGTTATCACCGAAAAGGGCCGCGCGCTGCTGGGCAAAATCCTGGCAACGAACAGCACCCTGAATATCACGGGCGCGCAGATCGGCAGCGGCGACCTGCCTGCGGGAACCCCACCCGCCAGCATGACGGCGCTGGCGTCCTACGTTATGGACGCGACCATCGTCGCCATCAGCACCCCCGCAGCGGGCGAAGTCAAGGTCGTGCTGCAGGTGCTGTCCAACGACGTGGAAACGGCGTTTCTTGCCAAGGAAGTTGCGCTGCTGGCGTCTGATCCTGACGAGGGCGATGTGGTCTATTGCTACGTTCCCATGCAGGACGACCCCGTGCAGATGCGTGCGGCCGGAGACGTAGTCGGCAAACTGCTGACGATGGAGATCAGCATGATCGTCAGCAATGTCGCCAACGTTACGGCCGTGATCAGCCCGGAAGGGCTGGTCCGCCGCAAAGAGCTGGAGAAGTACGCCCTGGTGACGCACAGTCATGTGATCGCGGACATTCAGGGCCTGCAGGAGCTGCTGAACAGCCACCAGAACAGCATCGACCTGCTGACGGACCTGATCAGCGGCGACATGCCGGGCGGCATCAACTTCGCCCTGGACTTCGCTGCGCTGTCCAACGTCTCTGTGGCGGACGGCGTCTGGAACAAATCGGGCCAGTACGTTTCCGCATGATCAGGATCGCCTGCAGCGACAGCGAGGCCAGCTGCCTGATCGCATCCCTTATTACTGAAATCGCTATGCCCTGCCCCTGCGAGGGCGGCCCGCTTCGCATCTGCGGGACCGGGCCGGTACGGCGCGGGCGTTGTCATCGCAGCGCACGCGAAGGCCGTGATCGACAGCTGCGTCATCGCGGGCAACCGCCTGACGGGCGAAATGAAGGCCTCCGAAAAGCAGATCCTGGGCGGCGGCGTGTACGAAATCGAAGGGCCAACGGCTGAAACCGTTGCTATTATCCGCGAAAGAAGGTGCCTGTATTGAGTGAGCGCAAAGACCAGGAACTGACGATCATCACGAAGGCCAGAGACCTGGTGGACGAGACCATGAGCCGGACGAAGAAGTTCGACAAGCGGCTTCGCTTCACGCTATCCAACCGGATCGACGAGAAGGCACTGGACGTTCTGGAGGCCATCGTGGAAGCAAACGAGATCAACCCCGCCATCGAAACCGACCCGCAGCGGCGCGCCAAATTGTGCATGGTGCGCTTCGACCTGCAAACGTCTGCACTGACAGGCTGCAAGATGCTGCTGATCTTCCTGGACATCGCAAAGACCCACGGGCAGATCGACAACCGCGCCTGCGAGTTCTGGACGAAGCGGGTGCTGGACGTGAAGTACATGACAGCGGCCTGGAGAAAGAAAGACGCCGCGCGATTCAGATAGAGACCCGCAAAACCGAAAGGGTAGGCTTTATATGCACTGGAACTGGCGGCTGCGGTCCCCGAACTCTGGCAACGCGAACAACGTCCGCAACGTCAATTCGGACGGCAGCGAGAACAACAACAACGCGTACAACGGCAACGTCGGCGTCCTGCCGCTTCGATGGATTTACCGAGACCGAGTAGCCCGTGCGGCGAAAGCAGAGGCCCATCATCAAAGGAAAGCCTATCCTATCCAACGGAAGGAGGATAAACACATAGCACCGACGCCTGGCACCACGCAGCTGCGCGGCGCTGGGCTGCCAGCGGTGCTTCACCACTATGGGCAAAGACTACGAAAGAATATGTGAATGGGGAAACCTGTACGACGCGTATCTGAAAGCACGCCGCGGCAAGCGGTGGAAGAACAGCGTCGCCAAGGTGGAAGCGTCGGCGCTGGAGGCCGTCGCGCTGATCCAGCGGGAATTGCAGACCAGGACCTACCGGCCGGGCGGCTATCGCGCGTTCTACGTCTACGAGCCGAAGCGCCGCCTGATCCAGACGAACAGCTTCAAGGACAAGATCGTCCAGCACGCCTTCTGCGATCAGGTCCTCTATGACGCGCTGACCAAGCCCTTCATCCTGGACAACTACGGCAGCCAGGTGGGGAAAGGCACGCACTTCGGGCTGAATCGGCTGCGCGACTTCATGCGTGAATACTACCGCAAAAACGGCTTTTCTGCTGACGGCTGGGTGCTGAAAGCAGACGTCCGCCACTACTTCCAATCCATCCGGCCCGACGTGCTGAAAAAGGACGTTGCGAAGTATCTGCACGACCCTGACTGTCTGGCGCTTGCCTGCCAGATCATTGACAGCGCGCCGGACCCGCTGGGCATCCCCATCGGGAATCAATCGTCCCAAATCTTCGCGCTGCTATATCTGAATCAGCTGGATCACCTCTGCAAAGAGCAGCTGCGCTTCCGGTATTACGGCCGATATATGGACGACTTCTACATCATCTGCGAGAGCAAGCAGCGGCTGCAGGAGGCCCTGGTGGTGATCCGGCAGCACCTGGCCGAGCGCGGGCTGGAGCTGAATCAAAAGACAAACATCTTCCCGCTGCGCAACGGCCTGGACTTCCTGGGCTTCCACACCTACATCGACGACGCCGGGCGTGTGATCCGCAAGGTGCGTAAATCCAGCAGAGACCGCATGAAGCGGAAACTGCGAAAGTATGCCGCGCTTTACCAACGCGGCGAGATCGACCGCGAGAAGATCGCGGAGAGCTACACCAGCTGGCGCGCCCATGCCCTGCACGGGGATTGCAGGCAGCTGGTGGCAAAATACGATCAGCAATTCCTATCAATATTTGAAAGGAGACCCGAACATGTCCAAGAAGATCAGCACTCTGGCCGTGGGTGCTAAGGTACGCGACCCGCTGTCGAAGTATTACGGCGTCCCCGTGGGCTTCCAGATCGCGGACAAAAATCACGCGGGCTATCCCGCAAACAGCACGACGCTGGCCGCGGAAAAGATCCTGTGCCTGAAAGCCTTCGACGCGAAGGAGAGCGGCGGCAACAGCGACCGACAGAACTACGGGAACAACCGCTACAGCCTGGCGAATATCCGCCAGTGGCTGAACAAGTCCGGCACCAACTGGTACCAGGCGCAGCACAGCTACGACCGCGCGCCCGGTTCCAGCTACGTCTGGAGCGGCTACAACGCATACGACACCGAGGCGGGCTTCAAGACCGGCTTTTCTCCACAGTTCCTGGCTGCGATCCTGCCAACCACGCTGACCGTGGCGAAGCCCACAACGGACGGCGGCGGCAGCGAAACCGTGACCGACGACTTCTTCCTGCCGTCCAAGCAGGAAGTGGGCCTCGGCTCTGAGAACGGCATCGCCGAGGGATCGCTTCTGGCGCTGTTCAACAGCAACAACAGCTCCCGCCTGCGCACCTGCACGCCGCAGGCCATCGCAAACAGCAACTATACCAACAACCCCAGCAGCGCGGACAACTGGTTCTGGCGGCTGCGGTCCCCGCTCTCTGGCCACGCGAACAGCGTCCGCCGCGTCTATTCGGACGGCAGCGAGAGCGGCTACAGCGCGTGCAACGGCGACGTCGGCGTCCTGCCGCTTTGTAATCTGTCCTCTGATACCTTGGTATCTGACGAGCCTGACTCCGAAGGCTACTACACGATTCAGTGGAATCAGGCCCCGACTACGCCCCCTGGCATCACCGTACCGGACAGCGTAAAGAGCGGGAAAGACGCAGCGATCAGCTGGGCGGCGTCCACCGACCCGGAAAGCGACGACATCACCTACCAGCTGGACCGCTGGAGCAACAACACGAACGCATGGGGCACGATCTACACCGGCAGCAACACCAGCTTTACCGACACCGGCATCACCACGGCGATGGACAGCGTACAGTGGCGCGTCCGCGCGAAGGATAGCAAGGATGCGTACAGCACCTATACGACGAGCCAGGCCAAGACCGTAACGCACAACGCCGACCCGACCGTTTCCGGAGCCGACGCCAACCTGGGCGCGGTGACGTCGCCCCCATCCAGAGCCTACACCGTGGGCGATGTGGACAACGGCGACACCTTGACCATCGTGGAGGCGCTGGACGGCAGCGAGGTGCGCACCATTGCGGACGCGGAGCGCGGAAAGACCTACACCTTCGGCCTGACGGCCGCACAGTTTGCGGCGCTGGCTGCTGGTGAACACAGCATGACGATCACCGTCACCGACAGTGCGGGAAACAGCGCGACGCGCGTCGTGACCTTCTCCCGCAGCATCACGATGATCAGCGTGCAGCGCGACGCCATCGAAACGGACGCCATGGCCGAAAAGATCCTTATTTCCGCGCGCTTTTTGGGCGCGGAGAACAATCTGACCGTGGAGGCGTGCAACAACGCGAAGGACGCCACGCCGACGTGGGAGACCGTCACCCCTGGCCGCAAGCACCTGTTCACGAACAAGACGAAGACGGCAACGAAGTGGGCTGTGGGCGTCCGTGTGAAACTGACGAAGGCGAGCACCAGCGACACCATCGCGCTGTACGGCGTAAGCGGCTCTTACCTGTAAGGAGGGAAAAGCATGAATCTGACAGCAGCCAGAGAACTGAACAAGCAGGAAGAAGCGCAGCAGCAGCTGCATCTGTGGGCGGCGATTTTAGCCACCCACGACGCACTGATCGCGGGCGGTCTGACCGGCCTTCCTGCGGTCCATGTCGAACGCGCAAAGGCGGCGCTGCTTCGCGCCGGAGATAAGGACGCGGGCGACTACACAGACACGGAACTGCGCGCGATCACTGTCACAAGCGGCGCACGCGTCTGGTCTGAGATCGACGACGGCGACCCGATCTTCCGCAACGAAGCCGTAGTCGGCAGCAACGGCGACCTTTACATCACCACGCAGCAACACTACAAGCGCAGCGACCTTCTGCCCGGCAGTACGGCGGCCAGGACGCTGTTCCGCCTGCTTCGCACAGAGCCGGAGGACAGCACCGTGCTGGACTTCGTGTGGGGCGAGTTAGTCCCCTATGGCGTGAAGCGCAGGGACCCGCAGGACGGCAAGGTCTACACACCGATCCACGAGCAGGGCGTCACGCTCTACGAGCCGCATTATCCGCATCTGGTGCCGTCCGAATACAAGCTGGTCGAGGACAGCAGCGGCGGAGACGGCGGCGACGATACCGTGCCGCGCTGGGCTGATCTGGAGGACGGCCACACCTTCAACGTCGGTGACAGATTCAGCGACTACGGCAAGACCTACGAAGTGCTTCGACAATTCTTCAAAGCAGACAGCTACCGCCCGCCCGCTCTGATCGGGGACTTCTACCAGCTGGCGGAGTAAGGAGGAAAGCATGAACATTAAAGGCATCGACGTGTCTGTATGGCAGGGCAAGATCGACTGGAAGAAAGTCAAGGCGAGCGGCATTGTGTTCGCCATGATCCGCGTCGGCTATGGCAGCAGCCAGGGCAACGACTGCAAAATGGACACCTATTTCAAGGCCAACGTGGAGGGCGCACTGGCCGCGGGCGTAGAGGTGGGCATCTACTTCTATAGCTACGCAAAAAGCGCCCAGGCGGCCGCCAGAGAGGCGGCGTGGGTAGTGGAGCAGATCGCCCCGTATAAGGGCCGCATCCTGTACCCCGTCGCCTACGATCTGGAGGATAGCAAACAGGCAGGGCTGGGGCGCGATGTGCTGACCGCTATGGTGACGGCCTTCTGCACGACCATCGAAGCTGCGGGCTATTATGCGTCGTTCTACTGCAACACCAACTGGTGCAAGAACATGCTGAACATGGACGACCTGAAAGGCTTCGATCTGTGGCTGGCGCAGTGGGCCAGCCAGCCGACGACGGCCTACAGCTTCGGCATGTGGCAGCGCAGCAGCTCTGGCAGTGTGGCGGGCATCAACGGGCGCGTCGATCTGGACGTCGCGTACAAGGACTATGCGGCCATTATCAAGCGCGCAGGACTGAACGGGTACAAGGAGACCGCACAGCCTGAAAAGGAGCCGGAGAAGCCCGCCCAGCCCACGGAAGCGCCTGATGTGAACGACACCCGCAAGAAGATCGTCCAGAAGGCCATCGGCGAGCTGGGCGTGTGCGAGCCGACCGGCGACGACAAGTATATCCGGTGGTACAACACGGAGGTCCTGAAAACATGGAGCCTGCCGCTTGATGCGGCGTGGTGCGCTATGTGGGTAAGTTACGTCACCAACTATCTGGCAGGCATCGCCCGCGACATTGTGAAGCCCTACTGCGGATGCAGCACCGGCATGGCCTTCTTTAAGGCGCAGGGCGTCTTCCATCCTTCGGCGGCCTGCGGCGGCACATACACCCCGCTGCCTGCTGACATCGTCTTCTTCAAGGATAAGAAATCCACCGCAGAAAGCACCCACACGGGCCTGGTGGAGTATGCGAAAGACGGTGTTCTGCACACCATCGAAGGCAATACCAGCAACGCCGTGAAGCGCCGCCAGTACGATCTGAACGACACCTACATTGTGGGCTATGCGGCCCCTGACTACGGAAAGGAGAACATCGACAGCATGACCAAGGCCGAACTGAAACAGCTGATCCGCGAAGTGATCGCAGAAGACAACCCCACCTATGCGGACCTGAAAGACGTGCCCGCCTACTGGCAGGAGCAGGCGAAGGCGCTGCTGGACGCCGGAGCCGTCAACGGCGGCACCCCTGCGGACGTCAACCCCACTGATCTGAATCTGCGCCACGAGACGCTGAAAGCTGTGATTATTGCGTCGCTTTACCACGACGCAAACACCCCCGAAAAGTGATCATAAAATCCCGCCATTCAGGCGGTAAAATTAAGGAGGAAAAACACCATGAAAAACACCACCAAAAAGGCCCTGAAAGCGATGCTCATTTTGACCATGCTGGTGACGCTCTGTGTGGCGCTTGCAGCGTGCGCACAGACCACCGAAACGGGCGCTACCGACCCCATCGTTCTGGAGCTGGTGAACGTCGGCCTGGACATTCTGGCGAAGGCTGCCATCGCGGCCATCGGCCTGGCAGGCGCGTGGGCGACCGCCAAGATCGGCCAGAACAACAAGCTGGCCAACATCAAGGCTGCCATCGGCCAGGTGACGCAGGCGGCGCAGACAACGGTCGGCGAATTACAGCAGACCACCGTCGAAGCGATGAAGGCGGCGGCAGCTGATGGCAAGCTGACCGAGGACCAGATCAGGACACTGAAAGCCGATCTTTTGCGCATGACCAGAGAGAAGCTGGCGGAGCCTACCGTGCAGCTGCTGGAGGCGGCGAAGCTGGACATTAACGCCATGATCCAGGGCGCTGCCGAGGACCTGATCAATCAGATGCACACGACGCAGCAGCTGATCGCTGGGGAACTGATCGTGGAATAAGGCGACAAGAAGGGCGACCGCAAAACGCGGCCGCCCTTCGCTTTTTATGCAGAATGTTATGCAGGCGTTATATTTGACACGGAACGCGCGCGGTTTGCCAGCGAGCGCGCGCCGCTACAACGGTCACCATCCGCATAAAATGGCCGAAACCGCCACTCTGGCAAGTGACGATTTTGCTAAGCATTATGCTTTTCAATTTCCAAACCAAATGAGCTGACCATTGGTCATCGCCCTTTGTGTTTTTATAATAGCATCGGCGGCAGGCAAAGTCAAGAGCCCTGCAAAAAATAACCGCCCCCAGCACGAGAACGGTTAATTTCCAAGCTATAAACTTATCGAGGTTAGCCGGGACCGTTGCAGCGGTCGCCCCTCTTGTTTATGATAATACCGCCCCCCAGCGAAGTCAATAGGTCACAATCTGCGCAGTATGTCCGATACTGCGCACATTTTTTGAAACGCTTTTGCCGTTTTGCTTGTCTCTTAAGTGAATGGGAGTTGAAGCAAACAACAAATTACCTTAAACGCTTCCGACAAACCTTATGGCCTTAACGTATAACTCACTATCTTCAACTTCCATTCTTATCGAAAGGACGGTGAGCGTTATCCCGAACTCATACAGCGAAACCGAACAGGGATTTTCCGATGTGTATGCGCGCAACATTGACGCCGTTTACCGTGTTTGCTTCTCTTTTTTGAAAAACAGTGCGGATGCGGAGGATCTGTCGCAGGACACCTTCCTCCGTTATCTGAACCGTGATGTAAAGTTCGAGTCGGCACGCCACGAAAAAGCGTGGTTCATCGTGACGGCGTCGAACCTCTGCAAAAACGAGATCAAGAGCCGGCGACGAAAAACGCAGGATATCGACGAGCACATTGAGCTCGGCTTTGAGCAGAACTTCGACTCGGGCGAGACCCTGCGGGCGATCATGGCACTGCCGAACGAGTACAAGACCATCGTGTACATGTACTATTACGAGGGCTACTCCACCCCCGAGATAGCAAAAATGCTCAAGCGCCCGGATGCGGCTGTCCGCACCCGCCTTGCACGGGCACGCAAGCTTCTCAAGCGCTCTCTCGGCGACGCCGCCGATGCCTGAGCCGCCATGAAAGGAGATGTTCCCATGAATAACGACAATATCCGAAACGCCTACGACGCAATGTCGCCGAGCGAGCTTGCAAAGGCAAGGATGTTCCGGAATATAAGTGCCGCCGTGCAGGCTCCGCACAAGACCCGCTCGGTGAGACCGAAGCTTATACTCATTGCTGCCGTGGTCGCCGCAATGTTTGCACTGGCTGCCACGGCCTACGCCGCCGACTGGTTCGGCCTGCGTGACGCACTTTTGATGACAAAGCCCGAGACAACGCAGAACGGTCTTGCCGCAGGCGACTACATCAGCCTGCAGGGTAAGGAAAACAGCCCCGAATGGCAGGCGGCCGCCGAGTGGCAGGCATTTCTGCAAAGCTACGACACCGACGGCAGCATCCTCGCCTCGGTCGGCAACAAGCCCACGGGCTTTGAGAAAAAGTACAATGCCTACATCTGCTACACGCAGGAAATGGCAGACGAGATCGACAGCATCTGCGAAAAATACTCGCTGAAGCTTCTCGAAGGCTTCAAAGAACCCTCAACGGAGGACGAATTTTTCTCCCTTGCCGGCACGGGCGTTATCTACGCACCCAGCGGCAATAATTTCGTCAACACCGTGAATCAGGGCTTTGTCTATGCCGACGGCTCGTTCCGATTTGACGGCGATGCCGCCATCACCGGCACCGACCTCAAGCAGCCGGTCAGCTATCAGTTTATCCGCAGCATGAAGGGCTCGTTCTCGACGGCGCTTTTGAATGTCGGAAGCATCGACGACTACACCCAGTGGCAGCACACGACCCCCAACGGCATTGAGCTTCTTCCGGAAGAGGCCAGCGGCTGTTCCAACTACCAGGGGCCGGTATGGTACCGGAAAACATTTATTCTTCCCTCCCGGTTGGAGGGGAGGAGAAACACCCTGTATTTTG
>OHLI01001131.1_pt1 | contig 11238 bp, 9 predicted proteins | sample 1569051 | NCBI WGS metagenome assembly OHLI01 (sample SAMEA3879561, study PRJEB24766) | human gut metagenome | biome: human-associated habitat; feature: feces | place: USA | collected 1985/1987
ACCATGCCATGAAGATTCTCAAGAACCAGCTCGTATTGCTCGACCCCAACGTGACCATCGCCTCCTCTGACGGCGGTTCATACGCAAATATGTTCGACGCTCACCCGCCATTCCAGATTGACGGCAATTTCGGTGCAACGGCGGCTATTGCGGAGATGATTGTCCAGAGCAATGAGGAGAGGATAGTCCTGCTCCCTGCCCTGCCGAAGGAATGGAAGAACGGTCATCTGTACGGAGTACGTGTAGTCGGCAACGCTTCTGTTGACATAAGTTGGGAGAATGGGGATGTTAAGAGCGCGGTTCTGCATGCATATTCTGATATCAATAAGGTGCTTAGGCTTCCTTTTGGGGAGCATAAGGGCGAGTGGAACATAATCTGCAGGGCAGGGGAGAGCGTGGAGCTGCTTCATTAAAGATGTAACAATCCAAATATCACATAGGAAAGGGAATAGCGCAGTGAAATCACCATTGACCACGTTATGTTATATTGAGAAGAACGATTCATACCTTATGCTTCACCGTGTCTCCAAGAAGAACGATGTCAACAAGGATAAGTGGCTTGGAGTCGGAGGACATTTTGAGAACAGGGAGAGTCCGGAGGAGTGTCTGATTCGTGAGGTATATGAGGAGACAGGACTTAGGCTTACATCGTACAGATACAGGGGAATTGTGACGTTTGTGTTTGAGGATGAGCCGGCGGAGTATATGAGCCTTTATACGGCGGATGGCTTTGAGGGCAGTGTGACTAATCCGGATGGTTCGATGAAGGAGTGCAATGAGGGCGTTCTTGCATGGGTTAAGAAGGAAGCTGTCGGAATGCTCAACCTGTGGGAGGGCGACAGGATATTTCTTCGTCTGCTTGATGAGGATGAGCCGTTCTTTTCACTTAAGCTGGTATATCAGGGGGATGATCTTGTAGAGGCGGTTCTCAATGGAAAGAGGATAAAATAAAAGCTGCTGCCATCCGAACATGAAGCTTAAGCTTCATGTTCGGATGACAGCACTTTTTTATTCAAGCGTTATTATTTAAGCATTCGCAAGCGTGCAGAGTTCATCAAGCATCTTAGGAAGCTCTGCTGCCATATTCTCATCAGAGAACTGGCAGGTTCCGACAGCCTTGTGACCGCCGCCGTTGTACTTGAGCATGAGGCTTCCCACATTGATATTGCAGGTGCGGTTCAATATGCTGTAGCCCACAGCAGCAGAACATCCGGCACCACCGCGGCCGCTGACAATCCAAGCGGAGATATTCTGCTCAGGATACATGCTGTATATCATGAAACGGTTGCCTGTGTAGATAGGGTCAACACCGCGTAAATCCGTGATTATGACATTGCCCTCAGTGCGTGTGTACTTCTTAACCATCTCCTTAAATTTCTCTGTCTGCTCATTGTATACTTCAATTCGCTCCTGAACATCAGGGAGAGCAAGAATCTCTTCTGTGGACATGGTGCGGCATGCATCCATGAGCTTCTCCATAAGCTGATAGTTGGAGATGGTGAACTGGCGGAAACGTCCAAGACCAGTTCTGGGATCCATGAGGAAGCCTATGAGTATCCAGCCCTTAGGGTTCATGACCTCATCTATAGTAAGGCTGCCTGAGTCAACCTTGTCGACTGCCTCCATCATATCATCGAATTGAGGAAAACGCTCCCTGCCGCCATAGTATTCATATATAATTCTGGCACATGAAGGAGTGATACGGCTCTCTCCCTTGTATTTTCCCTTTAGCTCGTTGCGTTCATGCTCGCTAGAGTGGTGGTCGAACCACAGACCACAGCCCTCAACAAAGGGTACATTGGCAAGGCAGTCATTCTCATCGACAGGCACAAGACCATCCTGCAAATCCTTAGGATGTGCGAATTTCCATGAGTCAATAATACCTGCTTCCTTTAAAAGTGCTCCGCATGCAAGCCCGTCAAAATCGGAACGTGTAACTAAACGCATATTATATACTTCCTTCCTTTATTTATTGGTGTTTTTAAGTCGGGTGTTAAAATTACCGGACATATTTATATAAAGATTATAATAGTTTTCAGACTATTTTTCAAGTATTAAAGCCACAGACAGACAAATTTAAATAGTCCATCTGTGGCTTTATAAGGTCATTGTAAAAAGTGTTGAATGTTTATTCTATGCAGAAGGCTTATCCCATAACTACTTCTACGTTATATTCTGTCTGACCCTTTACATAAGGTATTACGCAGCCATCGACAGCCCTGCCGTCAACAATCATGCTCTTAACACCCTTCTGTACATTGGAAGGATTCTTGACAGTGATATGATATGTTCCCTCACGGAACTTTCTTGTAAGCTTGAAATCACCGAAGCCCTCAGGAACACATGGGTTGATGCTAAGTCCCTGATGTGTCGGGTATACACCGAGTATATACTGGGATACATTGACGAAGGTCCATGCTGCTGTTCCGGTGAGCCAGCTGTTCTTAGCCTCTCCGTGGAACTTGGCATCCGCACCTGCAACCATCTGTGAGTATACATAAGGCTCTGTGCGGTGTATTTCGCTGATGTCCTCAATATATGCAGGGCATGTCTTTTTGTAAATCTCAAAAGCTCTGTCGCCTCTGCCGATAACGGTCTCTGCGATGGAAACCCAAGGATTGTTGTGGCAGAAGATACCGGCATTCTCCTTGTATCCAGGTGGATAGGAGGAGATTTCACCAAGTTCAAGGTGGTATCTTGTATATGCAGGCTGTAAAATCATGACACCATACTTGGTATCAAGTCTTTCCTTTACGGAGTCGAGAGCCTTCTTTGCAAGACCTTCCTTGACACCGATGCCTGCGAGTACACAGAAGCCCTGTGGCTCAATGTAGATCTGACCCTCTTCACATTCCTTAGAACCAACCTTATGACCATATGCATCGTAAGCACGTACGAACCAGTCGCCATCCCAACCGTCTTTGAGGATCGCATCATTCATAGCGGAAACCTCACTGCGGGCGCGGTCAGCCTCGTCCTGCTTGCCGATGAATTCGCAGAGATCTGCGTACTCTTTACCATATTTAACAAACATTCCGGCGATGAATACAGACTCTGCAACAGGTCCTTCGGAAGGACCAAAGGTCTGGAAGGATTCACCCGGATGTTCGGAGAAGCAGTTCAGGTTCAGACAGTCATTCCAGTCGGCACGTCCGATCAGCGGTAAATTGTGCGGTCCCAGATGTTCCATTGTATAATGGAAGGAACGGCGCAAATGCTCCATGAAAGTGGTTGCTTTGGAAGCATCGCTGTCATATGGTGTCATCTCGTCGAGAATTGAGTAATCGCCGGTCTCTTTGATATAAGCTGCAGTTCCGGCGATCAGCCATAACGGATCATCATTGAATCCGCTTCCGATATCAGCATTTCCTTTTTTGGTAAGTGGCTGATACTGATGGTAAGCACTTCCATCCTCAAACTGGGTGGATGCAATATCTAAAATACGCTGTCTTGCACGGTCCGGAATCAGATGAACAAATCCTAAAAGATCCTGACAGGAATCACGGAAGCCCATGCCTCGTCCAATTCCGGATTCGAAATAGGAAGCGGAACGTGACATATTAAAGGTAACCATACACTGATATTGATGCCAGATGTTTACCATGCGGTCTAACTTCTCTTCGGAAGAAGATACGGTAAAGTGGTTTAAAAGGTTATTCCAGTATTCTTTTAATTCTGCTAAAGCAGCGTCAGCTTTTTCTGTGGTATCAAAACGTTTTAATAATTCTTCTGCCGGTTTTCTGTTGATGCATCCGTTTTCAGCAGGACCATCCCATTTCTCGGCAACCGGATTCTCTACATAACCCAGTACAAAAACAAAGGATTTTGATTCGCCCGGTGCAAGAGAAACCTTGATATGGTGGGAACCAATCGGAGACCAGCCGCTTGCTACAGAGTTCTTAGAGGTTCCGTTTATGACAACTTCCGGCGCGGAATTTTCGCCATAAGCACCAAGGAAAGATTCACGGTCGGTATCGAATCCGGCAAGCTGGGTATTTACAGCATATACCGCGTAATGATTACGGCGTTCGCGGTATTCTGTCTTATGATAAAGGGCAGAGCCGTGAATTTCCACTTCACCGGTACTGAAGTTACGCTGGAAGTTTGTCATATCATCCATGGCATTCCACAGACAGAATTCTACATAAGAGAATATGGAAATTTCTTTGTGTTCGCTGCCGTGGTTGGTCAGTGTCAGTTTGTTAATCTCACAGGTATTTCCCAAAGGAACAAACATGGTCAGCTCTGCGGATAACTGATTTTTGCTTCCCTCAAAAACAGAGTAGCCTAATCCATGCCGGCACTGATAGGAATCTAATTCAGTCTTGGCTGGCATCCATCCCGGATTCCAGATGGTGTCACCATCTTTGATATAGTAATAATGTCCATTGCTGTCATAAGGAATATTGTTGTAACGATATCTTGTAAGACGAAGGAGCTTGGCATCTTTATAGAAACTGTATCCTCCGCAGGTGTTAGAAACCAGTGAAAAGAAATCTTCACATCCTAAATAGTTGATCCATGGAAGTGGAGTCTTTGGGGAAGTGATGACATATTCTTTCGCTGCATCATCGAAATGTCCAAATTTCATAATTAAATAACCTCCTTAAATACAATAAGTCCGAAAACGATTAAGAGAGGTATTTCTTTAGGTTGAGTATAATATAAGAATCAGGAAAAAGCAACAGAAATATTGAAGAAAGTATGTATTTTAGGAGAAAAGAGCGAAAATGACAGCTTTTTGTCATATGAATCGAAAACACAGAGTGATAACGATTAAGTAAAGAGAAAGAAAAAATTCGACTTAATATAGAAGAAAGAAAGCAGGATTAGTAAAAAATGCACAAAACTGACGGATTAAAACTGGATAACTATTACAAATATACAAAAAAAGGTTGCATTTCACACTGAATATGTTATGATAAAGCTACGAAAACGATTAAGAAAAGCAACTCGATACAGTGAGGTGCAAAAGATGGTATCTTTAAAAGACATTGCGAAAGAATGTGGTGTATCAACTGCAACAGTTAGCAAAGCACTGAATGGACAACATGATATTGGAGAAGAAACAAAAGCAAGAGTAAGAGAGACAGCAGAGCGGATGGGGTATTTTCCAAATGCAGCTGCCAGAGCATTAAAGACCAACCGTTCCTACAACTTAGGAGTCCTGTTTCAGGAAGAAGCAGGAAGTGGTCTGACACATGAATATTTTTCAGGTGTACTAAATGGAATTAAGGTGCAGGCTGAGAAGATGGGATATGATGTAACATTTATCAACAACAGTTACGGAGTAAAGAAAACCTCATTTTTTGAACACTGCAGATACCGGAACTTTGAAGGAATCGTTATCGTGTGTGCTGATTTTGCCAGCCAGGGAGTACTTGAATTAATGAACAGTGCATTCCCGGTAGTGACCATTGATTATACACATTACAATTGCACAGCAGTTTGTTCCAATAATGTAAAAGGAATGGAAGAGCTGCTGAAGTATATATATAAGAAGGGTCACCGAAAAATTGCTTACATACATGGACAGAAAAACTCGAATGTAACAAGAGAAAGACTTACAAGCTTTTACCGGACGATGGAAGAACTTCATATTAAGGTAAATGAAGATTACATTCGGGAAGCTGCTTATCTGGAAACAAAGGGAGCGGCGGAGCAGACAGAAATCTTACTTGATATGGATGACCCGCCAACCTGTATTCTTTATCCGGATGACACCTCTTTAATCGGAGGAAAAAACGTGATTATGGAACATGGGATGCATATCCCGGAAGATGTTTCCATTGCAGGATATGACGGAACTAGAATTTCCCAGTTATCCCATCCGAGGATCACAACGATTCGTCAGGATACAGAAGAAATAGGAAGAGAAGCAGCCAGGCGTCTGATTGATGCCATAGAGAAACCGAGAACTACTCTCATAGAGAGAGTCATTATAGAGGGCACTTTGATTACCGGCCAGTCGGTAGGAGAGCTGCCTGAAAACAACATCCAAAAGGATGACGAATAAGAAGGAGGAGAACTCAATGAAAAAGAAACTTATCAGTACTTTATTGTGTGTATCCATGGTAGCAGCTATGGTAGCTGGATGTGGATCAGGAGATGACACAAAGGATGCGAATAATGATGCATCCAACACAGAAGGAACAGCAGATGCGGATGCAGACACAGACAGTGATTCTACAGAAGTAGAGAATACAATCACCGGTGATCCTAGTGCAGATGATGCATTTGTAGTATGGGGCTGGAACGACGATATCAAGAATATCTTAGATGGACCGTTTGCAGAGCAGTACCCAGACCTTGCAAAACGTATCGTATTCGTAAATGCAGGTGGATCTGATTATTATCAGACAAAGATTGATGAAATCTTAGATGATCCTGATAATGAATTGTATCCAGACCTGATGGGACTTGAGGTTGACTACGTTTTGAAATATGTAAACAGCGACTGGCTGACCTCAGTTGGTGACTGCGGAATTACAGCAGATGATTATGCAAATCAGTATCAGTACAATCTGGATCTTGGTACCGTAAGTGGTGAGGATTCATCTGATGCAAACAATGTAAAAGCATTATTCTGGCAGGCTACTCCTGGATGCTTCCAGTTAAGAGCTGATCTTTGTGAGAAATACCTTGGAACAACTGATCCTGCTGAATTAAGCACAATGTTCTCTACATGGGATGGAATCCTGGAAGCAGCAAGAAAAGTAAATGATGCATCAAGCGGAAAATGTAAACTGTTCTCTGGTTATGATGAGTGTTTCCGTGTACTTTCTAACTCAAGAGCAACTGGTTGGTATGGCGATGACGATGTAATTACTGTAGATGACAATATGACAGAGTACATGGATCTTGCTAAGAAAATGGTAGACGAAGGATTAACCTATGAAACAGACCAGTGGTCAACAGACTGGTATGCAAACATGGAAGGTGACGGCGAGACATCTAATGCAGCAGTTGCTTACTGTGGATGCCCATGGTTCACATACTGGAGCTTAAAAGATACCTGGAAAGGTAACACAATCCTTGTAAATGCTCCGGAACAGTTCTACTGGGGTGGTACAGGACTTGCAGCAACAGCTAACTGTGCAGACAAAGAAATGGCTGGAACAATTATCAAAGCATTTACCTGTGACACAGACTTCATGGTATCTATCAATGCCAAGAACAGTGATTTCGTAAACAACAAAGAAGCTGTTAAGAAGATTTCTGAAGCTGGTGCAACATGTGACTATTTATATGAAGCAGCTGGTCAGGACATCATGGCATTCTACTTACCAATGGCTGATTCCATCAGTGCTAAGAATGCAACAGCAGAAGATCAGAACATCAACTCTGCTTGGTCTACTCAGGTGAAAGAGTATGCAGCAGGAAACAAGGATAAGGATACTGCAATCGCAGATTTCAAATCCGCAGTACATGACTCCTATTCATACTTAAAAGCTGAATAATCAGTAAAAGAACAATAACTATGCTGCCCTTTCCGGCATGGGAAGGGCAGCATTTATAAACAAAACTATTGGAGAGTTGTTTTAAAATATAGGGAAATGGAAGATGGATTGAGAGGAGTTGGCAAAGATGGACAAAAAGAAAAAACGTAAACATATTGAATATGGCAGATATGGATACTTCTTTATCGCCCCATTCTTCATTGCATATTGTCTGTTTCAGTTATGGCCGTTATTTAATACATTTTACTATAGTACATTAAGCTACTATAAGAGAAACGGTAGAGAATTTATTGAATTTTGTGGAGTAGACAATTTCAAAAATATTCTCGGACTGACAGCCGGTGAAAAAGGATATGCATTGATTTATTTGAAAAATACACTGACAATGTGGGTATGTAACTTTATTCCACAGATTTTAGTTTCATTGTTACTGGCAGTATGGCTGACTGATAACATTGTAAAATTAAAAGCTCAGGGCGCATACAAAATTATTATTTACTTACCTAGTATTATCACAGCAGCGTCTGTATCTGTTTTATTCAATGCAATGTTTTCCCAATATGGACCAATTACACAGACTTTACGTGATATGGGAATCATTTCACAGAAATTTAACTTTATGACAAGCGTCGGCGGAACGCGGGGGTTAATATCATTTATCCTCTTCTGGATGTGGTATGGAAATACAACCCTGTTGCTGATATCAGGAGTTTTGGGAATTGACCCAAGTCTTTATGAAGCAGCTGATATTGATGGAGCAACCGGATGGAAGAAATTCCGTTATTTAACGCTTCCATTATTAAAACCGATTATGTTATACGTATTGATTACTTCTGCAATCGGTGGTTTACAGATGTACGATATCCCGGCATTATTCAATGTCAGTAAGTCAGGACTTATCGGACAGCCGGATGATTCATCCACAACAATGGCAATGTACATCATGAGATTATATCAGAGTGATGTAGGTAAGGCAGCAGCAGTATCTGTATTCCTGTTTATTCTGACCTTGATTATCAGTCTTATCTTCTTCGGAACGATGACGGATCGGAGCGAGAAGAAATATAAGAAAGGAGGGAATCGATAATGGCAAGTTTTGATATGGCAATGAGCGGACAGACATCCCAGCCAAAACAGAAAAGTTATTCGAAAGTATTACATACAAAAAGAGCAATCCGAGGTTTGATTTGTATCCTCTTCTGTCTCCTTAGTTTACTGCCATTCCTTTTAATGGTTATGAATGCGACCAGAACTTCTGGAGATATTCAGGCAGGTGTATCCTTGATTCCTTCCTCCCACCTGATGGAGAACTGGAACATGCTTCTTCAGAAGCAGAATGGTATGAGATTAACATTAGGAAGAGCAATGTTGAACTCCTTATGTATCACAGTACCAGGTACCTTCCTTGCAGTATATTGTTCCTGTATGACAGCTTATGGAATTCATGTATATAACTTCAAAGCAAAGAAGTTTGCATGGGCGTTCATCATGGCAATCATGATGGTGCCGAACCAGATTACAATCATTGGTTTCTACCGTTTTATGTTAAAACTGAATCTGGTAGATACTTATATCCCATTGATTATTCCTTGTATCGCAGCACCGGCAGTTGTATTCTTCATGAAACAGTATATGGAAAGTACCTTATCCATTGAAATGATTGAAGCTGCACGAATTGACGGAGCAAGAGAATTCCGGATTTTCAATACCATTATCATGCCGATTATGAAACCGGCAGTAGCAACACAGGCAATCTTCCAGTTTATTGCACAATGGAATAACCTCTTTACCCCAACCATCATGTTAACAACTGATGAGAAGAAAACACTTCCATTGTTTGTACAGATGCTGACATCTGATCAGTTCCGTGTAGATTACGGTGTTGTATATGTAGGCCTTACCGTAACGGTACTTCCATTAATTATTGCTTACCTCATCCTTTCAAAATACATTGTAGCAGGTGTAGCACTTGGTGGTGTAAAGGGCTAAAACAAAGATAATTCTTTTTTCCATTTCCTCATACAAAATATAATTAAGCGCGAAGAGAGGTTGCCGAAAGGCAGTCTCTCTTTGTGTGTATACAATCGCTTGCAATTAGACAAGTTCTGTGATACACTTTCAAACGTTGCAAGTACCCCGTAAAACCAAGGTCTTTGGGGAAGAAGAAACCGAGTGTTCGAGACCTTCCACTCGTAAAACAAAACTAGAGGAGACAAAAGAATATGAGAAACAAAAAAGTATTATTTATTGTGCAGGCTGCGTTAATTGCGGCAATCTATGTGGCACTGACTTATCTTAGCAGTATTGCAGGACTGGCATCCGGTACGATTCAGGTGCGTATTTCAGAAGCATTATGTATTCTGCCAGTATTTACAACTGCAGCAATTCCGGGATTATGGCTGGGATGTTTTCTGGCAAATATGCTGACAGGCGGTATTCCGGTGGATGTTGTGTGCGGAAGCATTGCAACTTTGATTGGAGCGTTTGGAACTTATGCATTAAGAAAGCATAAATTCGCATGTACATGGCCGCCGGTTATTGCAAATATGGTGATTGTGCCTTTTGTATTACGCTATGGTTATGGCTTTATTACAGAATATAAAGGCGTTGACTGGTCGATTCCATTTAATGCACTTACTGTTGGAATCGGAGAAGTTATCACCTGTGTGATTTTAGGCAGTGTATTACTCCGGGTACTGAATAAGTACCGCAATGTAATCTTTCATGAATAATAATAAAATAATACTTGCAATTTAAAATGCCATAAAATATAATGGTTTTAGACCAAAGAGGGTATATTCGAAAGAATATGCCCTCTTTTTGCATCTGAAAAATACTTAAAGAGGGTGATTGATTGAAAACATTAGAGACAAATGACTGGATGATTTTAAACAGTATTATCTACAAAATTTATACGACGGAAGATGCAGATATTATGCGGGAGCAGTTTTTAGAGCAGATGAAGATGGTGCTGGATTTTGACAGTGCAGATTTTTTCCTGGCAGACAGAAAAGAAAGCAAGCATCTGATAAAACCGGTCACTTATAATTGCGATGATGAATCCCCGATGTATGATGAAATGAATTCGAACCGCGGAATTGTATATAGCGGAAAGAGCCTGGTGTACCGGGAAACTGATATGATATCGGATGAAAAAAGGGTACAGACAGAATATTATCAGAAGGTGTACCGGCCAAATAACTGGCATTATGCAATCCAGATGATATTGGGAAGAAATAAAGAATTTTTAGGCGTTGTCACTTTTTACCGGACAATCGGAAAAGATAATTTCCAGTATGATGACATTTTTATTCTGGACATGTTAAAAGACCATCTGGCATTCCGGTTATATAAGGACGGACAGCAAAAGGATGAAAGGGCAGAGAAACTTACGATAACAGAAGTAACAGAGAAATATGAACTGACAAAGCGGGAGCATACGATACTGCAGCTTTTGATGCAGGGAAAGGATAATCATACCATCTGTGAAGAATTGTCCATAAGCGTAAATACATTAAAAAAGCACATTTTGAATATCTATCGGAAGCTTGGTATCAGAAACCGTGTTCAGATGTTTAAAATGATTAAAGAAAAAGAGTGATTTTTCTATATCGAAAAGATGATGGAAAAGGAGATTTTTCTGTGAATGAGGCAGAGAAATCTTCTTTTTTGTTTACGCGAGTAGCGAGAAAAATCTGAGAGAAAAGAAGGAGCCAAGCTTGCTTGAGAGAACTTCTTTTCTACTCAGATTTGGCGAGCACCGCGATAACTCGAGAAA
>OHLI01001142.1_pt1 | contig 11148 bp, 8 predicted proteins | sample 1569051 | NCBI WGS metagenome assembly OHLI01 (sample SAMEA3879561, study PRJEB24766) | human gut metagenome | biome: human-associated habitat; feature: feces | place: USA | collected 1985/1987
TCCATTATATTATCACTTGCTTCTGCCTTATAGTCCTTATAATAATACCTTTCATTACCCGCATTATAAGCAATGCCCATGTTAGTAGAAGTATTCACACGTGGGATATGCCCCCTTCTTTTATATTTGTATGGAGGCAATGCCACTTGAAACCGAAATCCTCCATTTGCTTTGGCATGCTCCGCCTTCATCGCATAAAAGCCTATCGAACAATAGCGGAAATGACGGATCATTTCAAACCGAACCCCCTTTTCCTTCAACAAATACTGTTCAGCCTTCAGTGTGAACAGTGTATTAAATCGTGGCCAATAGAAATTTCCACCCAAAGACCACGTCATACGCCATAATGAAGGATCATATTGGAACCTAAATCCGTCCCAACGTCCAGCTCCCGTATATCCTATTCTTGCCAACAAAGAAAAACGTTCATCTTTAAAGGGGCGAAAGAAATCTACATCAGCACCATATCGGTTACCACTAAAATAGCCTACAGAGAATTTACCAAAAACATTATAAGGCAACCTGAAACGTTGTGAAAGAGTTAGGAAACCCGGATGAACCTTTCCTTCCCGAGCTCCATATCCATCATTATAAACCGGTATCTTCACTTGTGCTGTGGCTTTCATCCCCTTCCATAACGAAATTTCTATTGCAGGGCTCAAATCAAATAGAATTTGATAAATCTGCGTAATAATCACGTTCTTGAAAGAGAATTCCGGATACACCAATATATCAATCTTGAACAAAGAACTATTTTTCAACTTTATTTTTCGTGCATTTTTCCAAGTATCACCCAATTCATAGCTTACATTCCAGTCATCACGTTCTGCTTGGAGCACCGAATCTCCCTTTATGGGATGATAATAAAGAGAAATCTGGGGTACATTATTATCCAGAACTATTATGCGGCATGACTTTTCTTCCGGTACACCTGCTAATAAATGGGCTTTCTATCTAAAACACAGACAATCCTTGGCTTCTCTCTCTTTGTTTGTCTGCTGTTGCATAGGGGATTAATGATGCCTAACGGCCATGAACAACTCTGCTAATGGTCGTCAAGCGATTGCTTTATGGCCGTAAGCAGGGTTGTTCATGACTGTTAGGCGTCACTAACCCCAAGACTTTTCGGATGAAGTACGTAGCCTGCATCTATTGTGGATAGGGCGCAAATGTATTGTACAACAACTTAAAGGACATTAGACGGCATTATTCATAGCCATGAGTTAGAAATCATCCGCTTGAATGGCTCACTCTACCGGTACCTTTCATAGTCCCTGCGGAATGATGCGTCCTACCGCCCAACTCGATATCCACCGATTTCGTAGAAGAGCAAGCTCGAAAATGCAGGAAAAACGAACTGATTGATTTATGTAGCTCTTACGTAATATTATGCTAGTAAACAGGTGGTTACTGCAAAACCTCGGCGTTTCAGGCAGGTGGAAGCAAAATTTGCTTCCACCTTTTCGGCTTGCTTCCACCGCAGGGCAAATGCCGATGGATAGGGGAATGCAGAAGGTGGGTGGAAGTGTGGAAGCAAAGTGATGGAAAATAAATTTCCAGAGAAAGTTTCCGCCGCCATAGCAATAGCCACACTCTTGATAGTTTAATTGTTACTGGCTTATTATTATATTTGTTCTTTCAGTAACGCTGTGCCCTATACTGTAAATATTTGATAGTTAATAAGGTAATTATAAAAAAAGACAAGAGTGATAGAACATGAAAGCAATTTGTAGGATTGATTTTTGTTACTGCTTTGTTACTACTAATAATAAACTGTATGTTTTTATTTAAAGAATATGAAAAAGCAATTGAATTTAAAAGAGCCAATAAAGGTGAGAACAAAAAAATTGGTTAATGGATGCCAATCCATATATCTGGATATTTATATGAATGGAAGGCGGCAATACGAATTCTTAAAGTTGTATATTATCCCTGAACATAATCAAGCTGATAAAAAAAGAAATGTCGAGACGCTAAATTTGGCAAATGCGATAAAGGCTCAGAAGATTTTGGAAATATATAATCAAACTTACGGATTTAATCATAACAGATTGTCCAATATGAAGCTGACTGGCTATATGAAATTAATAGCAGAACAAAGTGTGAACAATAGAGTACGGAAAAGTGCCATACATGCCGTTGTATGCCATTTGGAAAGATATACTCCGAATGGAATATTGCTAAGGAAGGTGGACAAGACTTATTTGTTGGGTTTTATAGATTACTTGAAGAAAACAAAACAAGAACATTGTAAGAAGGAAAAGACATTGCATGTTAACACCCAATTCTATTATTTGAAAACGCTGCGCTACTGCTTGAATAGGGCCGTCTCTGAAGATTATATAACTGTTAATCCGATGAATAAGATAAAGAACGAGGACAAACCAAAACGTAATCGAACAGAAAGGGATTATCTTACTATAAAGGAATTGACCAGATTGGTTCATACTCCTTTTTATAATACCTTATTAAGGAAAGCATTTTTATTCAGCTGTTTTTGTGGATTGAGGCATTGTGATATTATTGCATTGAGATGGGAAGATATACGCTATGATGAAAATGGCAATGCACTATTGAGTATTATTCAGAAGAAGACGAAAGAAGCCATATCGCTTCCACTCTGTTCGGAAGCCATAAAACATCTGCCAGACAGAGGAAATGCACCAGAAACGGAAAAGGTGTTTGCCGGATTGGTCTCACTGGGGAGAAGTAATGTAATTTTACACAAATGGGTTGAACAAGCTGGGATATCAAAGCATGTAACATTTCATACAGCGCGCCACACACATGCAACAATGATGCTGACACTGGGAGTAGATTTATATACGGTCTCCAAACTATTGGGACATACCAATATACAAACAACACAAATTTATGCAAAGCTTGTAGATGAAAGTAAAAAGAAAGCTATTGATTTAATTCCTAATATATCATAGGGGTTGGTTAAATGCGAAGTGCAATTTGTCATTCTCTTTAATTCTTGCAGATATTTCTTCTATTTATCCTTTTTCAGAGAAAAGTGAATTAGCAAAAACATCTGAAAAATGACTATTTGGCACAAAAAACAACATTCTGTATAGTAATTATGCATAGCTATATTAAGGATTTTAAGATAGCTAATATATTTCATATAAACATTCTGAGTATTTGTTGGGGGCTTTTGAAGAAAAAACAACATTATTTCATTTTTTCATATAAAAATCTTTGGTATTATTAAAAATGTGTCTATTTTTGCAGCATATTTTGTGTTATACGAACACAAAAAATGGTTGAAAAAGATGAGGTATAAAAACTCTAACATAAGAAAGTGCCTAAATACTAAAACAATAGCACTGTGTGCAGCGTTCTTTTTATACTGTTTGCTCCCTTTAAAAGGGATTTGCCAAACGGGGGAAAGTACTGTAGATGCTTTAGTGGAAATGGGATTTGAAAATGTTGGATGGACAGAAGATGGCAATGAACGTGTGTATGTTCTGCAGAACTCTGCATATCGTTTGCAAGGCGTAGGCATAGGCAAAGCGGTGGATGTTATTCAAAAGATGGGTTTACCGGAAGAAAAGTCATGCCGGATAATAGTTCTGGACAATAATGTACCTCAGATTTCTCTTTATTATCATCCCATAAAGGGGGATTCGGTGCTCCAAGCAGAACGTGATGACTGGAATGTAAGCTATGAATTGGGTGATACTTGGAAAAATGCACGGAAAATAAAGTTGAAAAATAGTTCTTTGTTCAAGATTGATGTATTGGTATATCCTCAATTAGCTTTCAAGAATCTGGTGATTACACAGATTTACCAGGTCTTGTTTGATTTGAGTCCTGCGATAGAAGTTTCGTTATGGAAAGGTATGAAATTAACGGCACAGTTGAAAATACCGGTTTATAATGATGGGTATGGAAGGTTTGAAGATAAAGTTCATCCAGGACATATTACAATTTCACAGCGTTTTAGATTACCGTATAATGTGTTTGGTAAAGTGACTGTGGGATGTTTTAGTGCTGACCAATATGGAGTGGACGCCGAATTTTATCGCCCTTTTAAGGATGAACGCTTTTCCTTAATGGCTCGGATTGGGTATACAGGAATGGGATATTGGAGCGGATTTCGCTATGTATATGATCCTTCGACAGCACTTGTTACTTGGTCTTTGGGCGGTAGCTTTTATTGGCCGCAATTTAACACTCAGTTTAATCTGAAAGCAGAACAGTATTTATTGAAGGAGAAAGGTGTTAAATTTGAAATGATTCGCCATTTTCGCTATTGTTCGATTGGTTTCTATGCAATGAAAGCAGAACATGCAAAGATGAATGGAGGCTTCCGATTTCAAGTGGCATTACCTCCTTATAAATATAAAAGGAAAGGATATATACCTCGTGTGAATACCTCTGCTAATATGGGCATTGTTTATAATGCAGGTAATGAAAGGTACTATTATAGACAGTATAAAGCGGAAGTTAGTGACAATATAATGGAAGAAAATAGTTTTAACCCATATTTTATTAAGTCAGAATTGTTAAATTTTTAATTAATTAATTGAGATGAAAAAGATTAAATTCTTAAACGGCATAAGTGCAGTATTTGCGTTAGCCGTAGTAGCTTTAGCTACAACTTTAACTTCTTGTGAGAAGGAAGAGTTCAACGTTAATGTAACTCCTACTAATGCACAAGCTGTTATTAGTCCGATTGTGCTTGCTATAGAGGATGGTGTTACTACAGATGTAACTGGCCAAGCCACTATCGCACCTGCAGAGTTGACATTTACTGGTAATCCTACTCTGGCTGCTAAGAGTGTTGATGTTACAGCTTCTTATAATGGTTTGAGTGCAACTGTTACAGTTAAGGTTCCTGCTTTGCAAGCTGGGCAATTTGCTACTCTGACTCCGACTATCATTCTTCAGGAAGAAGATGCTGAGACTAAGATTGTAGCAGAATCTACAAAACTTGAACCAGTAACGGATCTTAAAGTTAAGACTTGGTATAACTACAAGCTTTATTGGTTTGACATTCCATCATTCCCTTATGTAGTAAAAGAAGGTGCAAAAGTAGGTGCAAAGAAAATCAATACAACTGATCTTATTGAACGCGCAGCTATTGAATCTTTCTTTAACACGCTTGAGAATACATATGAGGAAACGACAGTAACAACACCGGAGAATAAGTATAAAGTTTATGCTAACTCTAGAACAACTGCATCTATTACTTATACTGTTGTAACAACTGAATATAAAGTAGTGAAGAAGGCTGTAACAAAAGCTGAAACAGAGCCTTTAGCTTCTATTGAAGTAGATGATTATACAACTTCTACACTGTTTGTTCTTGAAAATCAAGATATTCCTGGTCACGGTCATAGCCACGGTCATGGTCATGGTCATGGTGAAGGCAATGCCGGTGGTGGTATTGGTAAACTTGATTAATAGAAGTTTTAGTTGTTATTTATCTTAAACTCAAGAGAAAATGAAAAGTAAATTAATGATAGCCTCCTTACTATTGGCAGGCGCTTGTGCAGCAAATCTGAATGCACAGGAAAAAACGAACTACTACACTCCGAAATGGAGCGATAATATTTTCGTGAGTGTAGGTGGTGGTGTCCACGCTATCAACAATGATGGTTTCAATAAATTGGCTCCGCATTTCAGCGTATCAGTTGGTAAGTTGATTACTCCGACATGGGGTGTACGTGCCCAGTTCAATGGCGTTACTCAGCACTTGTGTCTGGATAACTCATATTGGGAACACAATAAGACGTACTTTGGTGGTAACATTGATGCAATGATCAATCTTTCTACATTGTTTGCCGGTGCTAATCCTAACCGTTTCTTCGAAGTTTACGGTTTCTTGGGACCTCAAATTTCTGTAGCAAAATCTCAAAATGTGGATGTTACAATTAGTGCTGACGGTACTTCGCAGTCTATGGCTCCTGCCGGTGAAGCTGAAATGCGTGCACGTATCGGCGCTTCTGCCGGTTTGGGCTTGAAGTTCAATATCAACACTAAGTGGACCATTGACGTAGAAGCTCGCGGTGCCATCGCTCCGTCCATTTTCGGTAATATCAGCAGCCATCGCAAGGCTGAAGGTACAGGTATGCTGACCGCAGGTGTTAGCTACATCTTCGGCGGTAAGAAGTTCGTTCCGGTTTCTAAGATTGACGAAGACGCAGTCAATGCGGAAATCAACAGATATAGAAGTGAACTGGCTCAGGCTCAGGCTGACCTGGCTAACTGCAAGAATGCACTGGCCAACGCTAAACCTGAAGTTAAGGAAGTGACCAAGGAAGTTGAAGTTGCCGGTCCGCGTGCCATCTTCTTCAAGATTGGCAGCGCCCGTCTGGACGACTATGGCAAGGTTAACATCGAACTGGCTGCCAAGATTCTGAAGGCTAATCCGGACAAGAAGTACAAAGTTGCAGGTTATGCAGACAAGGCTACCGGTAGCGCTTCTTGGAACCAGAAACTGTCTGAAAAGCGTGCTCAGGTTGTTTACGATGCTTTGATTGCAGAAGGTGTAAGTAAAGACCAACTTGAGCTCGTAGGATTCGGAGGTACTGAAAACATGTTCGGCAAGAACTTCCTGAACCGTGTAGTTATCCTGGAATAATAACTCCAAGTGACAAATAGACTCTAAAAATGAAGGCGTCTGGGACTCAGACGCCTTTTTTTGGTACTATGTCCGATGCATGTCATAAAGCAATCCATTTTTTATCAGCGACTGAATTTATATGTGATGATGAAGTTTAAGCTATTCTTTATTGTTCTGTTTTGCAGCCTTTCCCTTTCGGCCTTTTCCCAGTTGTCGTATGGTACGACCGGGCTGTTGCATGCACCCTCTGCGGAGATGCAGCGCGACAAGACTTTCATGGTCGGCGGCAACTTCCTGAACAAGGAGCTCACACCGCCCACCTGGTACTATCATACCTACAACTACTTCCTGAACGTCACCATCTTCCCCTTTCTGGAAGTGGCCTACACGTGTACGCTCTTCAAGGCGGAGGCGTTGGGATTGAAGCCATACGGGTACAGCGGATTCACGAACCAGGACCGCTACTTTTCCGCCCGTCTGCGTGTGTTGAAGGAGGGGCAGTTCTGGAAATACATGCCGGCTGTCGTGCTGGGGACGTCCGACCCGTTCACTTCTTCCGGCGGCGGCCAGGTAGGCACCACGGAAGGTAACGGCTATTACAGCCGTTTCTATATTGCCGCCTCCAAGCATATACCCGTTGTGGGTAAGGAGGAGATCGGTGTCCATCTTTCCTACCTTTACAACAACCGCAAGGAGTACAAGCTGAATGGCTTTGCACTGGGTGTCACCTACAATCCGTCCTTCCATCCGCAGCTGAGGGTGATAGCGGAATATGACTCCAAGGACTTTGCCTTGGGAGCCACCTATCTGTTGTTCAAGCATCTGCATGTGCAGGTGGAAATGCAGAGGATGAAATATTTCAGTGGAGGGCTGACATACAAAATTCATCTGAAATAAGAAATAAGAAGTAACCCAAAGTCTCAGTGACTCCATTAAAAAAGCAGCTAAAGTATGACATCCAACTTTAACTGCTTTTATTCTAATATACCAATTTTACATTGTCAATCCACAACGAATTACCGGGAGAACCTATGTAAGCACCGCCATGGCTGGAGGTAAACTGTAACAACAAATGAGTAGGCACATCATCTTCCGTTCCCCAGGCAACCTCCTTAATAGGTACGCTCTCTCCTTTACTATTAACTGCATAGCGTTCTTCAACCTGAAGACGCATCATGTGGGCCTTGTACGCAGGGTCACCGGTAATATCACCGTACATGATGGAATAAGTGGCATTATTATGCCAATCGGTAGTAGTATAATATCTTACGACCATCGTTCCTACGCGCTTGGCATAGATATTCCCCTTCTCATCTTCCCAACGCTTTTGCAGAAACAGATTCACTTCCGGGAAGTCCTTTCCTTCCACATCTGTGATACGGCTAAAGCCCGTTGCACGAATACGCTTCTCGCGGTCGGACATCTTTACTTTATAATCAAACTGTATGGCGATAGGTTTCTTTGTAAACGGTATGCCGGAATTCAGCATTTTCTGCGGATTTTTGGTTCCCTTGATAGGTTCGTGCACCTCACCCAGAAACATAGAGCCGGCAGCCAGCACCGTGATATCCACTATTCCAAAAACCTTCACACTTTCCATACGGGTGTCCATGCGGGCGCAGAAACCATCCCCTCGCTTTTCCGGAAAAACAGAAGTATTAGTTTTCGTGATACCGGCTACCCGGGCCATCACATTGGATGTCGCCCACGGCGAACCTCCCATATTCTTGTATGCCTTGGTTTCGGTGACAGTAGCAGTAGGGCCGATGGCATACACATTCTTCGTGGCACCGCCAATAATACCGGATTCCTTGATTTGGCGGTCAATCCATTGATCCATATTTCCGAAAGGAATCATCTCTACCTCGTGCTGCTGCGCAGAAACGGCTCCGCAACAAAGCATGGCAGACAGCACTCCCAACATACGAATTTTCTTTTGAATCATTTCTCTCATTGATAATTGACAATCATTATAAATCGTACTTCCACTGTTCCAGCGCAAAATTCCAGTTATCCTGAACCAACTGCACTGTACGCTCATCATACTTGTATTTATTCTTCTTATATCCTTTCTTTCCGCCTACATACTTCTCAATATCGGCACGCGCCTCTGCAAAGCCCGGAATGGACAAAGCCTTGTAGATATGTTCAGTCATTCCCATTGCGTCCGCTTCGAAGTCCTCAAACTTCACCTCTATCAAGTTTCCTTCAGGAATGCATGCCTTGTCCGCTTCGTACTTATGATACAGTTTGGCATAAATGGACAAAATATTCTTCTCAAGCTCCTCATGACTGATATCCTGCAGTTTCAACGGCTGAATGGTGTTAGTAAAGAAACTACGTGTGCTTTCGAAAACAGTATAAGGATTACGCATCAGATAGATAAACTTGGCATTGGGGAACATCTTGACAAGCTCTTTCACACGTCCCGTATGAGGCGGATTCTTACTAAGAAACTGGGTTCCGTTCGTATTCCAAAGAGAAATCTTTATCAGTTTGACGAAAGTCTCCTCAAATACTTTCAGCTCTTTCTCTGTGATGTCATCAAACAGCAGGTATTTATCGGCATACTCTTGCTGATATTCGGGCAGGAACCAGAAATTATAATAGGTGTAGGGCATCATATTTGCCAAAGCAAACTCCTCTTCTTGCGGAAGGTCAACGGCAAGTTCCATATTGTCCGTGGGACGTTTGTCCGGCATCAACCAACTCATGTTCTTCTTGAAGAAAGGCTGCCCCCACATCATAAGATGCGGAAATACAGTCTGGTATGTCGTGTTGTAGCCGAAATGCTTGTCGCAGGAGAAAACATTATGCACAAACGTAGTTCCGCTACGCCAGTGTCCCAAAATGAATACCGGATCATGCTCCAAGGGCTTATCTGCCAGAAGCTTTTCATAGCGTCTGTCCTGCAGAGGAGCCAAAGTGGACAGCAGGCGGCAGACAGCTTTTGTTAGCCGATACTTGCCTTTGTAGGCAGCACCGATGTCACGACCGCCCGTTATATCCTTGAATGTTTTCCAATCCGCACCTACCAGGGTGTTTATCGGAAGCTTATTGAATTCTAACAATCCCATTATTATCTTTATATTAATATGTTATGGTTTTCTTCCGGTGATACCGAGAGAGAACTGCAATACTTATAAAGAAGTACTGCACTCTATCCGTACGGCCACGCCCTGGCGTTCCAGCTCTTTCACAGCCTTTTCTATAGCTTCGTAATGTTCGGGAGCTATACCCAGCTTAGGCAAATTCAGCATAGGCAGGTCCTCAGCTAAGTGCATGTCCTTATCCTCCACCCTATCGATAATCATACCTACAGCACTGGTATTGTTGGTTATCGGGTCTATCAGGATGAACGAACCGGTAGCCTTATTCTGCCGATAAGGGTCAAAGAAAAGCTCTTTGGCAGTGGTCAGCACCACACGCGCAATCTGATTGAGCTGCATCGGCAATGTTTCCTTGCTCAACTTTCCATTGTCAATGGAAAGATGCTCCATCGTATTGACATCCACCTTATACTTGATACTGTCGATGCGAGTACGGCTTATATTGGTGGTCTGTTTGATGAAGAATGATTTGTTGATATCCATCGGCTCTTCATCCATCCAAACCAGCATCGTTTCAAAATTGCGGTCCATGACGGGCAGGTTATCCGGATGTACCAGCATTTCCCCTCTCGACACATCTATCTCGTCTTCCAGAGTCAGGGTGACGGACTGGGGCGGAAAGGCGTAATCCAATTCGCCGTCGTATGTAACTATACTCTTGATATGCGACTTCTTACCGGAAGGCAATGCCATCACTTCATCTCCCTTACGAATAATACCCGAAGCCACCTTACCGCAAAAACCACGGAAATCGAGATTGGGGCGCAAGACGTATTGAATCGGGAAACGAAAATCCTTCAAATTATGGTCGTTGTCAATATGTACCGTCTCCAGAAAGTCAAGAAGTGAAATACCCTCATACCAAGGAGTACGTTCCGATTTCTCCACCACATTGTCGCCATCCAAAGCTGACAGCGGAATGCAGTTTACGTCAGGAATGCCCAATGGAGCTATAAACTTCCGATATTCATCGACTATCTCATTAAAACGTTCTTCGGAGAAATCCACCAAGTCCATCTTATTGACAGCAAGCACCACATGCTTGATGCCAAGCAACGACACCAGGAAAGTATGCCGGCGCGTCTGCGTAATGACACCCATACGCGCATCCACCAGAATAATTGCCAGATTTGCCGTAGAGCCGCCGGTAATCATATTACGGGTGTACTGCTCATGTCCCGGAGTGTCCGCAATGATAAATTTACGTCCATTGGTGGAGAAGTAGCGATAAGCCACATCAATTGTAATACCTTGTTCGCGTTCAGCCTTCAATCCATCGAGCAGCAATGCATAGTCGATATGCTCACCTGCATTTCCTACACGTTTACTGTCGCGTTCCAGTGCATCCAACTGGTCCTCATACAATTTCTTGCTGTCAAACAGCAAGCGACCGATCAATGTCGATTTTCCATCATCCACCGAACCGGCTGTCAACAGCCTCAGCAAGTCTTTCTGTTCATC
>OHLI01001159.1_pt1 | contig 11003 bp, 8 predicted proteins | sample 1569051 | NCBI WGS metagenome assembly OHLI01 (sample SAMEA3879561, study PRJEB24766) | human gut metagenome | biome: human-associated habitat; feature: feces | place: USA | collected 1985/1987
GAAGGCTATAAACCCCTTAAAGACAAGCTGAAAGAAAAATACGAGGCGAAAAAAGGGGCGCGCGCCGAAAAGAGAATCCAAACCATCGACGAGAATAAGCCCGAATAAAAAGTCTTTACCAAATAAAATACCCCGGTATTTCGGGGTTTTTTATTGCACAAAAAATCCCTTGAATATCTTTTTCGCGCGTGGTATAATATAAGGTATGAAAAGAAATATTGTCGCATTGATTTACGATTTTGACAAAACGCTCACGGACAAGGATATGCAGGACTACGGCTTTATCCCGAGCCTTGGCATGACGCCCGAAGACTTTTGGCGCGATTGCAACAACATGGCGCACGAAAAGAAAATGGACGGTATCCTTGCAATGATGTATTTTATGATCGAGCGGGCAAGGGGAAAGTCGGTGCTGACCGCGGACACCCTGAAAGAACTTGGCAAAGACGTCAATTACTATCCCGGCGTGACGGAGTGGTTTGACGCAGTCAACGAATACGGCAAGAGCAAAGGCGTCGTTATCGAGCATTACATCATCAGCAGCGGTCTGAAAAAAATCATCGAGGGCACGGAAATCGCAAAGAATTTCTGTGAAATTTTCGCAAGCGAGTTCGTTTACGACGAATACGGCGTGCCGTACTGGCCAGCGGTCGCGCTGAATTATACAAGTAAAATCCAGTTTTTGTACCGCATAAACAAGGGCATTTTCGACGTGTCGGACGACAAAAACCTGAACGATTCGATGGAAGAAAGAAACCGTCGCATTCCGTTTTGCAATATGATTTATATCGGCGACGGGCTGACCGACGTCCCGAGTATGAAGGTAACAAAGCTCAACGGCGGGCACAGCATCGGCGTTTACGCAGACGAGCAGGAAAACGCGCGCAAAATGATGAAAGCGGGGCGCATCAACTTTATGGCGAAAGCCGATTATACAAAAGATTCCGAACTTATGCACATCGTAAAACGCATTGTCGATATGCTTGCCGCCGAAAACGACCTTATGGAACTGAGCCTTTCGCAATACGACAAATCGAAAGAAAACTTCTGATATTTAGGCTTCCGCGCCGACGAAAGTCGGCGTTTTTTTATGGATTTTTCAAATTCGACAAAACCCGAAACAAATTTAACGGAAGCGGTATAAACGCAAGGATTTTCTTAAAAAAAGAAGAATTGTGCGAAAATTACGCGTCGTTTTCGATAATTTTTGACGTTTATTTACTTTTGTATATAAAAAAAGTGTGAAAAAACGTTAAAATCCGCAATTTTGCACATATGCCAAAAATTATTAAATAACACGACGTATGTCAAAATATTTGTCAATAAATTGATTTATTTCGTTTTCACTTTTTTGTACAAAGTAGTAAAATATAAACATATTAATGATTTTGGAGGAAATTAGATTTATGGCAAATTCAACATTCAGGCAGTACGCACGCGAGGCAAAATCGAGAATGCTTAAAAACGGCAATTTTCCGACGTTTGTCGGCGTTATTCCTTTGAGAAAGTACGACGTTCTTCTTAAACTTGTCGGAAACAACGATACGCTTTGCAAAATGTGTTCGATTATCGAAAGCGGCAACGACAGAAATCCCATAACGTGCCTTATCGATCAGGACAGGTTTGAAAAGATGACGTCGGTCGAGCGACAGCGTTATATATTCCGTCTTGCGGAAGCCTATAAATGTGTGAAACAACTTTATCGTGAAATGAATGCCGATAAGAAAGTTTACGGATAAGAATTATTGGGGGAATGGAAGAAGACGTCCGCCGCGAAAGCGACGGCGTTTTTGTTTTGAAAGCGGATAATTCGACGTTTTGGCAACGTTTGTATTATTATCTGTCGGCATACCTTAAAACATTTGTTTTAAGACGGGAATTATGATATAATCTTTCCTATGACTGATTTATCCATTCTTGAAAATCTGAACGAAGAACAAAGGCGTGCCGTTGTCGATACGGAAGGCGCGCTTTTGGTGCTTGCAGGGGCGGGCAGCGGAAAAACGCGCGTACTTACGACGCGCGTCGCTTACCTTGTCAAAAATATGAACGTCGATCCTTACAACATACTTGCAATTACTTTCACGAACAAAGCCGCGGGCGAAATGAAACAACGCGTCGCGAATATGCTGGGCGAAAGTTGCGAAGTATGGATAAGCACCTTCCACAGCATGTGCGCCCAGATACTTTTCAGAGAATGCGAAAGAATCGGCTATGGCAAGAATTTCAGTATCTATGCCGAGGCGGAATGCGCGCGCGTATTAAAGCGCATTATGAAGTCGCCGTCGGACGCCGATAACGAGAAAAACGCAAAACTTTTCGACACCTATTACGGTCATATAAAACGCATAAAAAGTTTTAATCGCGATCCAAAGGAGTACGCCGAAGCGTGCATAGGGGAAAGCAAGATAAAAAAAGAAACCTTGCGCCTTTTTGACCTTTATCAGGCGGAACTCAAAAACAACAACGCAATGGATTTTGACGATTTGCTTATCAACACGGTGAAACTTTTCGACGAAAATCCCGACGTTCTGGAACGCTATCAACGCCGTTTCAGATATATCCACGTCGACGAGTTTCAGGACACCAACAAAATTCAATATCGCCTTGTCCGACAACTTGCGAAAGGCTACGGCAACATATTCGTCGTCGGCGACGAGGACCAGAGTATTTACGGCTGGCGCGGTGCGGAAATCAGCAATATCCTTGATTTCAAAAAGGATTTTCCCGACGCCAAAGTTTATAAACTTGAACAGAATTACCGCAGTACGGCGCACATCTTGAACGCCGCCAACCGCGTTATCGCAAACAATAAGAAACGTTTCGATAAGGTACTTAAAACGACGAAAGAAGGCGGTAAACGCGTTGAAGTGTTCAATGCCTACAACGACCGCGAAGAAGTCGACTACGTCATGCGAAACATAAACGACCTTGTTACGCTTGCGGGATACAACTACGGCGACATCGCCATTTTAATGCGAGCGAACTCGCTCTCCCGTCAATTTGAAGAAGCGTTGACGCTTTACAATATGCCATACCGCGTTTACGGCGGCATAAGGTTTTACGAAAGGAAAGAAATCAAGGAACTGTTGTGTTATCTTCGCATTGCTATAAACCCGTTTGACAACGAAAGCGCGGCAAGGATAATCAACGTACCCCGTCGCGGTATCGGCGACACGACGGTACAAAAACTTATCGAGTGCGCGGGCGCAAACGGCACGCATCTTTTCGACGTCGTGAAAAATATCGAAAACGTCGACGGGCTCAATGCCGGCACCAAACAAAAAATTGCCGGATTCAAAAATTTGTGGCTTGGTCTTATCGACGCCGCAGGGAAGTCGGACGCCGTCGCTTTTTCGGAATACGTACTGAAAGCGTCGGGGCTTTTCGATATGTATAAGGCGGACGAGGCGGAACCCGACAGGGTGGAAAACCTGAAAGAATTCGAGTCCGCCGTCAACCTTTTCAGAAAGGACAACCCCGGGAAAACCATAGAAGACTTTTTGAGAATGGTCGCGCTTATCTCGGACGCCGACGAAATCGACGACAGCAACAGCGTTACGCTTGCGACGATACACGCCGTGAAAGGGCTTGAATTCCCCGTCGTATTCCTTGCAAGGTGTGACGCAGGCTGGGGCGGCGAAGTGAGAAAAAGCGACATAGTTTTTGACAGAACCCTCGGCGCGGGCATAAAACTTTTTGACGAAGAAACAAGGTTAAAGGCGGATTCGCTTGCCTATACCGCAATAAAGCTGGAAGCGAAACGCAGGGAAGCGGACGAAAACATAAGGCTTTTGTACGTTGCGCTGACGCGCGCGAAAAACCGCATTTACGTCACGGGAATGACAAATAAAGCGCTTGAAAAGAAGTTCGATTTCCCGACGCCGGTCATCTCGTCAATGAGATTTTCCGACCTGATTACGTACGCTGTGGCGATGGATGACGGGTTATACGGGCTTATCGACTTCGTGGAGCCGACCGTTGAAAACCCGAATGAAGTCGCAAAAAACGGACTTTATCTGTCAAAAGGCGACGATAAAACACGAAATGCGTTGAAAAATGTGCTTGATTTCGTTTATCCGTTTGAAAAATCGAGCCGTATAAGCCCGAAATATACCGTAACGGAGATAAACAGGCTTGTCCGCGACGAAGAAAACGAAGGATTCACGCCGAGTATGATAAATCCGTCGTCGGACAACCGCCGCACGGGTATCGCGTACCACGCCGTCATGGAAAACATCGACTTCTCGACAAGCACCGTGAGCGAGATAAACTATCTTTTGAAAAACCTTGTCGAAAACGGCGTCCTTCAAGACGGCGACGAAGAACTTGTCGACGCAAACGATATTTTAAGGTGTATTCAAAGCCCCGTCATTCAGGAAGGGATAAAGGGCAGATATATCCGCGAAAAATCGTTCATGCTTTCGTTGCAGGCGGGGGAAGTCGGCGGCGACTCGTCCGACGATATTCTGGTGCAGGGCACGATTGACCTTGCGTTTTTCGGCGAAGAAAACGTCATAGTCGACTTCAAATATTCGGGACTTTCCGACGAAAAACTTGCAAAAAAGTACGCGCGACAGCTCAAAACGTATAAAATCGCCGTCATGAAAGCCTACGACGTCAAAGTTGATAAAATCCTGTTATATTCTTTCAAAACCGGGCATTTTATAGATATAAAGTAATTTTTTTGCTGAAAAGTGCGCGTAATTATTTGCAAATAACTAATTTTATGTTATAATAGCATAGATTTGTAACAAGCATTGTTTTACTACGCGAAATAAAGGATGTGTTTTATGGTTGCTCAATTGTTGTCAACAGTGGAATTTTGGCAGGCTTTCAGCGTTCCCGAAAGGGCACTTTTCTGCGGTTTGGTTATCGTACTCGGGCTGACGCTTATCGCATTCGTCGTATTCGGCGGCATTCTCGGAAAATTGTCGGGACGCAGGTTCATTAAATCCTGCAAAACAATCGGCAATTTCGCAAACGAATCCGGCGTTATCGACGACGGTAATCTGGAACAGTTCGAGGCAACTTGCTTCAACGAGAAAACCGACAAAACTTTTATGGAAGGTTGGGAGGCGTTCAAAGGCGCACGTTTCGATTATCCCAGCAAATACGTCGATTCCGACAAGATAAAGGCGAAATATTCTGGCAAAAAGTTTAAGGTCGGGCTTATTTCGACCGCAATCGCATTGTTTGTTTTCGCACTTGTTTTCGTGGTTTACGGGCTTGTTCAGGTCAAGAGCGCCGGAGGCGTCGATATCGCGGTTTACTGCGTGGTGCTTGCGCTCCCGATTATTCTTATGCTGTCATACGCTTTCGTAAAGCCCGAGAAGAAGACCGGCGCCGCATTAGACCAGATGCTTGAAGACCTTGACACCGCGGTGAAACTCCAACGCCACGTTGAACGCAAGGTTGACAACAGCCGCCTGTACGAAATCGAAAATCGCATCCGTGACGTCATCATTCACGAACAGTCCAAACCTATTCCTTCAAAGAAGGATCAGCTTGAAAAACAAAAAGCGCAGGAACTTGAAATGGCGGACGAAGACCTTGACGATATCCGCGACGAAATTTTCGCTGACGATAACGTTGAAGAGCCTGTTGCGGAAGCACCCGTTGTGGAAGAACCCGTTGTGGAAGAACCCGTTGCGGAAGAACCCGCGGCGGAAGAACCCGCGGCGGAAGTCGAAGAACCCGTCGAAAAACCCAAAAAGGTTATCCCGTTCGAGCCGTTCGTAAAAATCCTTGACGAAGCCATCGAAAAAGGTTATTCCAAAGCGACGATGCGTAAAATGGCAAACATTCTCGTGCTTGCTTTCGGAAAATTCCAGGAGCCCGCTCAACGCGAAACCCTTAAAAACTCCATCAGAAAATTCATCGTCCAATATAAAGCGGCGGTTGAAAGAGAAAGGGCGGCGGAAGTGGAATATGTCGCGGCAGACGCGGCGACTCAGCAGGAAGCCTACGGCGAATGGCAAAACCCCGACGCAGAATAATATAAACGCAATATCCCCGACAAATCGTCGGGGATTTTTTTTGCGATTAAAGTGGGAAACGTCTCAAAAATTTGACGGTTTTCTTTGAAAAAAACTCTTTTTTTCCGTAAACGCGGTTTTTTTCTTGCCAAAAAATTTTTGAAGTGTTATTATTTCATTATCTTTTTGAACACGAGGTGTTAATAATTTACTATGGACGACCCTTTAAGTAAAAAGCAAATCAATATTGTTGACACCGTTCTTTTTGCGTAAGTAATTCTTTCCTTGTACGATGAGCGCGGTGTCCCCGTGCTTTTATTTTGTATTGGAGGAAGGAGAAATGCTTCAAATTTACTATACCGACGAAAATAATCAGCTTTTGTCGCTTGATGTCGAAAACGGCGTCGAAAACGTCGATCTCACCGGAAAATGGATTAACCTTTCAAACCCCACGGACAAAGAAATCGAACTCGTGAGCCGCGTTACCGCGCTTCCCGAGGACTATATCAAAGCCGCGTTGGACGAGGAAGAGCGCGCCCGTATCGAAGTCGAAGACGGGAATCTTCTGACGCTTTTCGATATTCCGGTTATGGAAGACGACGAGGGCAGCGACTACTATACTTATTCGACCTTGCCGTTTGCGTTCATTTCAAACCAGAAAACCGTCGTTACCGTTTGTCTGAAAGAAAATATCATCACGCAAAACTTCATTATGAACCGCGTGAAAAGTTTCGCGACGTATAAGCGCACAAGGTTTTTGTTGCAACTTATGTACGTTTCCAGTACGAAGTTTTTGCAATATCTGCGCCAGATCGACAAAACCAGCACCCGTATTCAGGCGGAACTGAACAAAAGTATGAAAAACAAGGAACTTATCCAACTTCTGGATATCGAGAAATCGCTTGTTTACTTTTCGACGTCCCTTCGCGGAAACAGTTTCGTCATCGACAAGATTCAGCGTACCGAAGGCGTGAAATTTTATGAGGAAGACCAGGACCTTTGGGAAGACGTCGGCATCGAAAACCGTCAGGCAATCGAAATGTGTAATATTTATCGGGACATTCTGACGGGCACAATGGACGCGTTTGCGTCGGTCATCAGCAACAACCTGAACATCGTCATGCGTACGCTTACCATTCTGACGCTGCTTGTCGCGATACCTTCCATGATTGCGGCGTTCTGGGGCATGAACACCGGCGTGCCGTGGGAAGGGAAACTGTACGGCTTCTGGATTGTCGTGGGGATTTCGATTGCGATTTGTCTGGTTTTGGGCTTATTTATGTTCAAGAATCGCGGAAGGAAGAGATAACACGGCGGTTAAAATTGACATAAAAGCATTTCTTTGGTATAATTTACCCTGAACTTTTGTTCAGGGTGATTTTTTTATGCGCAAAAAAGTTTTATTAAGTTTACTGATTTTAATAATTGCGGCGTCGGTGCTTACGGCGTGCAATAAGGGTAAGGACAAAAACCCCGCCGTAACTTACGGCGATATTTACGTGCAGCACGGCGGCATTGTGAGAAAAACCGATTACGACCACGATCGTTCGTTTGTCTTGCCCGAAGGGCTTATGCCGTATTACGAGGAAAAAGGCACGGTCAATACGTACAAGGAGTACGTCAATGCCTACGACAAGGAAAACGGCGTTTTTAAGGTCAGGAAAGACATCCTCGGCGAGAACGGAAAGGTCGCTTCGTCCAGGTACGGTTTCGTCAGCCTTAAAACGAAAAACCTTATCGGAAGCGGCGCGGTGTATTCTGCGGACTTTTTTGTCGAAAACGGATTTATCGGCGCGTACAATGCCGACACGAATAAATATGAACTTTTCAGAAACGACGGCACGCGGCTGAACGTACCGGTGAGTGCCGATTCCAAAAAAACGTCCGAAATGTTTATGACGTTGTCGGAGGACTATTACGCACTTTCGGACGGCAATAACTCCTGGCAGATTTATGCTGCAAACAACTCCGCGTCACCCGTTGCAGGCGGCAAAAAGTTTTCAACCTATTATTTCGACGAGCAGGCGCAAAAGGCTTATGACGTGTCGTATATCGTTGCCGACAATTACATTATCGCAACCCGTATGATAAAAGCAACGTCGGTGTTTTCAAAGGACGCTGTCGTCGACGTTGTCGCATACGACCTTGCAAGCGGCAACGAAATCACAAGTATGTTCAATGGCGTCGGCGCATATTCGTCGGGCGCAATCCGCGCGGCGTATTACCTCGGAGGCGACAAATTTTATTGCTATGAACAAACGTCCAGCACCAAAGACGACGGATATCAGTACAAGGTGCTGACCAAGCCCGAAGAGGAAGAAATCGACAAGCGATACACTTATTACAAAATTTCGGTGTGGATGTACGATATGAAATCGGGTGCGAAAACCCTTATCGTTCCCGACCGCATTTTCTCGACAATCGTCAATAAATATTACAAAAAGAGCGTTGGCCGCGATTTGTCGGAATATATTAACAACGGATACAGCTGGGTGTCGGTCGCAATCACCAGAGACGCCGACCGCGTTGCGACGCAGGATCAGCAATACGTCATCGACAGCAATCTGAATATTTACGTTTCGCTGTCGGATAAGTCGGGCAGCGCGACTCGTTACGACGAAGGCTCCAACGATTATCGCTACGTCAAACTGACTTTTGTCGACGGCTACGGCTTTGACGAGGACTCCACTTCCGACCTTATTATTTACGACAAACAGGGCAACACCGTTTTAAGAAAAGAAGGCACTTACAGCAAGGTATTTTACAACAACGGTATCGTTACCGCGGTCAAGGAAGTTGCGGACGGAAGCAAATACGTCGTCGCTTATAAACTTGACGGCACGGTCGTCTTTGACGAAACGAGAAAATACTCCGACATCGTCGGAAGCACTTATAACAACGACCGTCTGGCTTTCGTCGGAAAGTACGCAATGGTCAAAAAAGGCACGACTTACCTTCTTGTCGACAACACGGGACGCGACGTCGGAAATCCCACGGTCAGCGATATGTACACGACAAAAAGAGGCGCGTTCTTCTTCAACGGCGTGTACGTCACGCAGGATAAAAAGACCTTGAAATTCGGGCTTAAAAACTACGATGGAGACGTTATTTTCGAGAATCGGTTCAAAGAAGTGATCATCGACGCGAAAAGGTTCGGCGACGTGGCGTTTTACGCAAAGGACGAAAACGGAGTGTGGAACGTATACTTCGTATAATTAAGAAGGGCGCTTGACAAACGTTATCGTTTACGACGTTCCGGCAGATATTTTCGGAGCGACGTTTATATTATTTGTTCACGGATTATGAAAACGCAGGTTATGGGAGCGGAAGGCATCGACCTTGCCGCAAAACTTATAAGAGAAGGAGAAGTCGTCGCATTCCCCACCGAAACGGTTTACGGGTTGGGGGGAGATTGCTTCAACGACGACGCCGTAAAAAAGATTTACGCGGCAAAAGGACGTCCGTCCGATAATCCGCTGATCGTGCATATTTCGACGCTCTCGGACGTTTACAGGGTGGCGAAAGACGTGCCCGACGCGTACTTCCGCCTTGCCGAAAAGTTTTTGCCCGGCCCCCTTACGGTAATTCTTCCCAAAGCGGACGATCTGCCTTTGTCGTGTACGGGCGGGTTGGATACCGTCGCTGTGAGATACCCCGCGCACAAGATGGCGCGCGACTTTATAAAAGCCACGGGAACGCTTATTGCCGCGCCTTCGGCAAACGTGTCGACGCACGTGTCGCCGACAACCGCAAAACACGTTTACGACGATTTGAACGGGCGTATTCCGCTTATCCTTGACGGCGGCGAATGCGAAGGGGGAATCGAAAGCACGATAATCACGTTGTGCCGCGAAATCCCCACGATCTTACGCCCCGGCATAATCACCGAGCGCGACCTTTCGGGTGTTCTGAACGAGGTGGAATTGTTCAAGGGCAAGGTGGAAAAAGCCGAAGCCCCCGGCATGAAATACAAGCACTACGCACCACGATGCAGGGCAGTGCTCGCAAGCACGCCGGAGAAGGCGATTGAATTGTACGATAATGCAGTAAAAGACGGTTTATCGCCTGAAATCCTTGCGTTAACCGAACATATTGCAATTTACGGCAACAGGAAACTTATTGATCTCGGCGGCGACGAATATGCCGTTGCGCGCCATATTTACAACGCTTTGCACGTTGCGGAAAACGACGCAGACTTCATCATCATCGACAATCTTACGGGCGGCGGCGTGTATGACTCCGTGATGAACCGTGTGATGAAAGCGGTTGCGGGAAAGGTGGAATGATGCGCGTGGTTTTCGTATGCACCGGGAATACTTGCAGAAGCCCTATGGCGGAAGCGATTTTCAGGTTTTACGCCAAAGAAAGCGGGGTGAAAGCCGACGTTTCGTCGTACGGACTTTTCATAAATCCCGACGAGTGCGAAACGCGCGGACAAGCATTGATTGCGGTCAGAAAACTTAATATCCCGATCAGGAAGAAAAAGTCGAAAGTCATCACGGAAGACGTCGTGAAAAACGCCGACTACGTCGTTACGATGACCAAAAAACAAAAAGACGCATTGCCGTACGACAACGTTTTTACTTTTTCGGAACTCGTGGGAGGCGGTGATATTCCCGATCCGTACGGACTTGACCAGAACGCATACGACGTGACTGCTTTCAGGCTGAAACTCGCGTCGCAGAATTTATTGAATATTATTTCGGAAAAAAGGTGAAAAAATGAAGTTTGAACTGAAACTCCTTGACTGGTGGTGGAACAAACAGGTCTTAAAAAGCGACCAAAAACGCGCGGCAAAACTCACGAAAACCACGGGCGTGTCCGCGATAAAAGACCTTGATTATTTCGGCGACGGTAGCAAATGGCACCTTATGGACGTGTATCGTCCAAATGGCACGGAAAACGAAAAACTGCCCGTAATAATCGATATTCACGGCGGTGGCTGGATGTACGGCGACAAGGATCTGAACGCGCCGTATTGCGAGGCGCTTGCAAAACGCGGTTTTGTCGTTGTGAGTTTTTCGT
>OHLI01001168.1_pt1 | contig 10934 bp, 4 predicted proteins | sample 1569051 | NCBI WGS metagenome assembly OHLI01 (sample SAMEA3879561, study PRJEB24766) | human gut metagenome | biome: human-associated habitat; feature: feces | place: USA | collected 1985/1987
CTTCGGAGGGATCCTGACCCATACGGCGTTCCATCTCATCCTTGGCGCGGCGGGCCTTGTGGTAGGCCAAGCCCGTACCGGCCGGAATCAGACGGCCCACGATCACGTTTTCCTTCAGGCCGCGCAGATCGTCTTCCTTACCCATAATGGCGGCTTCAGTCAGAACGCGCGTCGTTTCCTGGAAGGAAGCGGCGGAAATGAAGGAGTCGGTGGACAAAGAAGCCTTCGTGATGCCGAGCAGGACGTTGTCGTACTTCGCCGGCGTCTTGCCTTCGGCGACAACGCGGTCGTTTTCGTCGAGCATTTCGCTGCGTTCAACCTGTTCGCCCGGGATGAAGTGCGTGTCGCCCGGATCCGTGATCTGCACGCGGCGCAGCATCTGACGGACAATCACTTCGATGTGCTTGTCGTTGATCTTCACGCCCTGCAGACGGTAGACGTCCTGCACTTCGTCGACGATGTAGCGCGCAAGCTCCTCAATGCCGAGCAGACGCAGAATGTCGTGCGGATCGGCAGGACCTTCCACGATTTCTTCACCGCGCTGCACGATCTGACCGTCGTGCACGAGGATCTGCTTGTCCTTGCTGATCAGGAACTCGTGTTCAACACCGTCGTTGTCGGTGATGATGAGGCGCTGCTTACCCTTGGTTTCCTTGCCGAACGTAACCGTACCGGTTTCTTCGGCGAGCATGCCGGCGTCCTTGGGGCTTCTGGCTTCAAAGAGTTCGGCCACTCGCGGCAGACCGCCCGTAATATCACGGGTCTTCTGACTTTCACGCGGGATACGTGCGAGCACTTCGCCCTGATGAATCGTCTGACCGTCGCGCACCACAATAATGGCGCCCACCGGCAGCTGAATCGTCACAGCGTGATCGGTCCCCGGAATCTTCACTTCGTGGCCCTCTTCGTCCAAGAGGTGAACGAGCGGACGCATGACGTTGGCGGCCGTGGACTTGGTCTTTGAGGACTTCGAGCTCGTCGTACGCTTCGGGTCGATCACAACCATGGAGCTCAAACCCGTCACTTCGTCAACCTGATTCATCACGGTGACGTTTTCAACGACGTTTTCGAACTTCACGGAGCCGGCGTATTCGGAAATAATCGGCAGCGTCATCGGGTCAAAGGCGGCGAGCTGCTGGCCGGACTTCACTTCCTCGTCGGGCTTAATCAGAAGCGTCGCACCGTAGGGCACCTTATGACGTTCACGTTCACGTCCCGTGTTGGCGTCCGTGATGATGAGTTCGCCCGAGCGGGAAATGACGATGAGTTCTTTCTTACCGTTCTGGACGTAACGCATCGACGGGGAGAAGCTCACCACGCCGGCGTTCTTGGCTTCAACGCTGGAAGCAACCGCCGCACGGCTTGCCGCACCACCGATGTGGAACGTACGCATCGTAAGCTGCGTGCCCGGTTCACCGATGGACTGAGCGGCGATGACGCCCACGGACTCACCGGCGTTCACAAGCGTGCCGCGTCCGAGATCACGGCCGTAGCACTTCGCGCACAGACCGTAGCGGGTGTGGCAGGTGAGCGGCGTACGGACCTTCACGGCATCCACGCCTTCGGCATCGAGCTTATCGCAGATGTCTTCGTCAATGAGCACACCGGCTTCAACGAGCACTTCCTTGTTGTTGTCGTAGACGGGCTCAGCCGTCACACGGCCCAACACGCGGTCGCGCAGCGCCTGAATGACTTCGCCGCCTTCAACGAGCGGACGCATCACAACGCCGTCAGTGGTGCCGCAGTCGTCTTCAACCACAACCAGGTCCTGCGTCACGTCAACAAGACGGCGGGTGAGGTAACCGGAGTTAGCGGTCTTTAAGGCCGTATCCGCGAGCCCCTTACGGGCACCGTGGGTCGAAATAAAGTACTGCAGAACGTTCAGACCTTCGCGGAAGTTCGACGTAATCGGTGTTTCGATAATGGAGCCGTCGGGCTTGGCCATCAGGCCGCGCATACCGGCAACCTGACGAATCTGCGCTGCGGAACCACGGGCACCGGAGTCGGCCATCATGTAAATCGAGTTGAACGATTCCTGGGTGGTCTTGTTGCCGTGACGGTCGATGACGGCCTCATTGGAGAGTTCCTTCATCATGACCTTACCGACTTCGTCGGACGTACGGCCCCAGATATCGATCACCTTGTTGTAGCGTTCACCCTTCGTCACAAGACCCGAGGTGTACTGCTCTTCAATCGCCTTCACTTCATCTTCGGCAGCCGACACGAGCGCGGCCTTCTTCTGCGGAACGGTCATATCGCCGATGCAGATCGAAATACCGGCAAGCGTTGCGAGACGGTAGCCGTTATTTTTCAGCTGGTCGGCAAACATCACCGTGGCGCGCAGACCGCACTTGCGGAAGCAGCGGTTGATGAGTTTGGCGATTTCCTTCTTCTTTAAGGTCCGGTTGAGTTCAGCAAAGCTCATGCCGTCGGGAAGGATCGAAGACAGAAGCGCACGGCCTGCGGTCGTTTCATAACGCTTCATGCGTTCGGTCTTTTCACCCGTTTCCTTGTTCACGTCCACTTCACGGATACGCACCGTGCAGCGGGTCTGCAGAACAATGGCGTGTGCGTCTAAGGCGCGCTGCACTTCTTCGATGTTTTCAAAGAACATGCCTTCGCCCGGGGCATTGATGCGTTCACGGGTCGAGTAGTAAAGACCGAGCACCATGTCCTGCGACGGAACGATCGAGGGATCGCCGTTGGCCGGGAAAAGGACGTTGTTCGACGAAAGCATCAAGCAGCGGGCTTCAAGCTGCGCTTCCAGCGACAGCGGCACGTGCACGGCCATCTGGTCACCGTCGAAGTCGGCGTTAAAGGCCGCGCAAACGAGCGGATGCAGCTGAATGGCCTTACCTTCGATGAGCTTGGGTTCAAAGGCCTGAATACCGAGGCGGTGCAGCGTCGGAGCACGGTTGAGCATCACCGGGTGTTCGTAGATCACCTCTTCGAGGATATCCCACACCACCGGTTCCTGATTGTCCACCATCTTCTTGGCGCTCTTAATCGTGGAGGCAAGGCCACGGGTTTCGAGCTTATTGAAGATGAAGGGCTTAAAGAGCTCAAGCGCCATAAGTTTGGGCAGACCGCACTGATGCAGACGCAGTTCCGGCCCCACCGTAATCACGGAGCGCCCCGAGTAGTCAACACGCTTACCCAGCAGGTTCTGACGGAAGCGGCCGGACTTACCCTTGATCATGTCGGCAAGCGACTTCAGCGGGCGCTTGTTGGGACCGGTCATCGCCTTACCGCGGCGGCCGTTATCGAGGAGGCTGTCGACGGCTTCCTGCAGCATGCGCTTTTCATTGCGCACGATGATGTCCGGGGCCTTAAGTTCCAGGAGGCGCTTCAAGCGGTTGTTACGGTTGATGACGCGGCGGTAAAGGTCATTCAGATCCGAGGTCGCAAAGCGGCCGCCGTCCAACGGAACGAGCGGGCGCAGATCCGGCGGCAGCACCGGCAGCACCTCAAGAATCATCCACTCGGGCTTGATGCCGGAGCGCTGGAAGCCCTCGAGAACCTTCAGACGCTTGGCGATCTTCTTGATCTTGGCGTCAGAACTCGTTGCAGAGAGTTCCTGACGCAGGTTCGTGACTTCCTGATCAATGTCGATGCTCGCAAGGAGCTCACGGATGGCTTCAGCGCCCATCATGGCCTTGAAGTCATCGCCGTGCTCGGAGAGCATCTTGATGTATTCGTCTTCCGTGAGAAGCTGCCCGCGGGTAAGCGGCGTGAGGCCCGGGTCGGTGACGCAGTAGGCTTCAAAGTAAAGCACGCGTTCGATATCGCGGAGCGCAATATCGAGCACCATACCCATGCGCGAAGGCAGGCTCTTTAAGAACCAGATGTGCGCAACGGGGCTTGCGAGCTCAATGTGACCCATGCGTTCACGGCGGACCTTGGAAAGCGTCACTTCCACGCCGCACTTTTCGCAGATCACGCCGCGGTGCTTGAGGCGCTTGTATTTGCCGCACAGGCACTCGTAGTCCTTGATCGGTCCGAAGATCTTGGCGCAAAACAGGCCGTCACGTTCGGGCTTGAAGGTACGGTAGTTGATGGTTTCCGGCTTTTTGACTTCGCCGTACGACCAGGAACGGATCTTCTCCGGGGATGCGATGCCGATCTTAATGGCGTCGAAATGTTCAGCAACGTTGGTCTGCTGCTTGAACAAGTCACCAATCTTATTCATCATGGAACTTATTCCTTGGCGTTAGCGTTAGCGTCTCGTTTGATAAGGTCGATGTCAATACCCAGCGACCGGATTTCGCGGACCAGCACATTGAAGGATTCGGGCATGCCCGCTTCAATCTGATGTTCACCGCCCACAATGTTCTCGTAGACCTTGGTACGGCCCGTGACGTCGTCGGACTTCACGGTGAGCATTTCCTGCAGCACGTAGCTTGCGCCGTAGGCTTCCAGTGCCCAGACTTCCATTTCGCCGAAACGCTGGCCGCCGAACTGAGCCTTACCGCCCAGGGGCTGCTGCGTGACAAGGCTGTACGGACCCGTGGAGCGGGCGTGCATCTTGTCGTCGACCAGGTGGTGCAGCTTCAGGAAGTGCATGTAGCCCACCGTGACAGGACGGTCAAACGGATCACCCGTGCGGCCGTCGTAAAGCGTTGCCTGGGTCTTGGCAGGCGTCAGCTGCAGCTTCTTCGCTTCCTCATCCGGGAAGGCGAGATCGAGCATCATGCGGATCTGTTCTTCCGTGGCGCCGTCAAAGACGGGCGTGGCAAAGGGCACGCCGTTGGCAAGGTTCTTTGCCATTGCCATCAGTTCGTCATCGGTGAGGCTGTCGAGGTCTTCCTTCTTGCCCGTGCGGTTGTAAACCTCATTGAGGAACGCGCGGATCTGCTTGACCTGTTCGGTCTTGAGCATCTCGGCAATGCGCCAGCCGATACCCTTGGCGGCCCAGCCCAGATGCACTTCAAGAATCTGACCGATGTTCATACGGGAAGGCACGCCCAGGGGATTGAGGCAGATGTCGGCGGGACGGCCGTCAGCCATGTAGGGCATATCTTCCACCGGGCAGATCTTGGAGACCACACCCTTGTTGCCGTGGCGGCCGGACATCTTGTCACCGGGCTGCAGACGGCGCTTCTCAGCGATGAAGACCTTGACCATCTTCAGTACGCCCGGGGGCAGTTCGTCGCCGCGGTTTAATTTGTCGTTCTTTTCGGCCAGACGCTGACGGTTGTCTTCGCGCTTGTCGTCGACGACCTTGCGGGCAAGGTCAATGAGCTTCTGATCCTCTTCTTCCTTCATGCGGATTTCAAAGAGGTCATAGCCGTTGACGGCTTCAAGCACCGCCGGAGTGAGCTTCGCGCCGGCCTTCACGCCCTCGGGACCGCCCGAAGCGACGCGGCCTGCGAGCTGACGGCGCAGACGGGCAAAGACGTCGGTTTCAACAATGCGCAGCGCGTCCTTCAATTCCTTGTCGTAGCGCTTTAACTGCTCTTCGATGATGGACTTCGCACGCTTATCCTTTTCCACGCCTTCGCGGGTAAAGACCTGCACGTCCATAACGATGCCGGCCATTCCGGGCGGCACGCGCAGGCTCGTGTCCTTCACATCGCTTGCCTTCTCACCGAAGATGACGCGCAGAAGCTTCTCTTCGGGGGTGAGCTGCGTTTCGCCCTTCGGGGTCACTTTGCCCACGAGAACGTCGCCCGCCTTTACTTCAGCGCCGATTGCGACAATACCGGATTCGTCAAGACGATTAAGCTGATTTTCCGAAAGGTTGGAAATATCGCGGGTGATGTCTTCCGGTCCGAGCTTGGTGTCACGGGCCACCACATCGAGTTCTTCAATGTGAATGGAGGTGTAGCGGTCGTCTGCCACCACCTTTTCGCTGATCAGAACCGAGTCTTCGTAGTTGTAGCCGTTCCAGGGCATGAAGGCGATCAGCATGTTCTGGCCGAGCGCGAGTTCGCCCATATCGGTGGAAGCACCGTCAGCGAGAACGTCACCCTTGGCGATGATGTCGCCACGCTTGACAATCGGACGCTGATTCAGCGTCGTGGAACCGTTGGAACGCGTGAACTTCTGCAGGTTGTAGATATCCACACCCACTTCACCGGCGACGTTTTCATCGTCGTTCACACGCACCACAACGCGGGTGGCGTCAACGTATTCGACGAGACCGCCGCGGCGGGCCTGCACAGTGGCCTTGGAGTCCACGGCAACCGTACGTTCAATACCGGTACCGACAACCGGCTTTTCCGGACGCAGCACAGGCACACCCTGACGCTGCATGTTCGAGCCCATCAGAGCGCGGTTGGCGTCGTCGTGTTCAAGGAACGGAATCAGGCTTGCGGCAACCGACACGATCTGCGCCGGGGCCACGTCCATGTACTGCACGCGGTCAGGCGAAGCCATGATGAATTCGCCGTTTTCACGGGCGCTCACCAGTTCGCCGATCAACTTGCCGTTATCGTCCATTTCGGCGTTGGCCTGGGCGATCACGTACTTACCTTCTTCGATGGCGGACAGGTAGTGAATGTTTTCTTCGCCAGAGAGCGCCACGCCGTTTTCAACCTTGCGGTACGGGGTCTCAAGGAACCCGTATTCATTGAGGCGCGCGTACAGAGCGAGCGAGTTGATCAGACCGATGTTCGGACCTTCAGGCGTTTCAATCGGGCAGACGCGGCCGTAGTGCGTGGCATGCACGTCGCGGACTTCAAAGCCCGCGCGTTCGCGGGTCAGACCGCCCGGGCCCAGAGCGGAAATACGGCGCTTGTGCGTGATTTCCGACAAGGGGTTGGTCTGGTCCATGAACTGACTCAGCTGCGAGGAGCCGAAGAATTCGCGGATCGAGGCCGAGATGGGCTTGGAATTAATCAGATCCTGAGGCGTGAGGTTGTCGCTTTCAGCCGAACCCAGACGTTCGCGTACGGCGCGTTCCACACGGACGAGGCCGGCACGGAACTGGTTTTCTGCCAATTCACCCACGCAGCGCACACGGCGGTTGCCCAGGTGGTCAATATCGTCCACGCCGTGGATTTCAATGACGCGCTCATTGCCTTCGGCATCGGTGAGCTTCACCGTATCAGCGCCGTTACGCAGAGCGACGAGGACCTTCATCGTGTCGATGATGTCTTCCTTCGTAAGCGTCATCGAACCTTCAGCGCTCGGACGGCCGAAACGGGCGTTGACCTTCATGCGGCCCACACGCGACAGATCGTAGGCGTCAGAATCAAAGAAGAGCCGGTTAAAGAGCCCTTCAACGGCTTCTTCCGTGGGCGGCTCACCCGGACGCATCATGCGGTAAATGGCGATGCGAGCGGAGAGCTCGTCGGGATTTTCATCCAGACGCAGCGTGTTGGAGATGTAGGCACCACGGTCAAGATCGTTCGTAAAGAGCGTATCGATCTGACGGATCTTGTGTTCGCGCAGAGCTTCGAGCGAATCCTCGGTGATTTCGTCGTTGGCATCAACGATCTTTTCACCGGTGGTCTTGTCGTAGACAGCCTTGGCAAGAACGCGGCCGATCAGGAATTCATCGGGCACGGAAAGGCTCTTCACACCGGCTTCGTTCATCAGACGAACGTGACGGGCGGTGATGCGCTTGTCCTTGGCGACAATGAGCTTGCCGTCGGCATCCTTGATGTCAAAGGCGGCCGTTTCACCCTGCAGGCGCGACGGTTCGAAGTTCCAGGTCACACCCTTCTGCAGAATGCGGAACTGGTCAAAATCGTAGAAGTGCGCAAGGATGTCTTCTGGCGTCAGACCAATGGCCTTCAGAAGGATCGTGCCGGCCATCTTGCGGCGGCGGTCCACACGGAAGTAAACGAGATCCTTCGGGTCAAATTCGAAGTCAAGCCAGGAGCCGCGGTAAGGAATCACGCGGGCCGAGAAAAGAAGCTTACCCGAGGAGTGCGTCTTACCCTTGTCGTGCTCGAAGAAAATACCGGGCGAACGGTGCAGCTGACTCACGATAACGCGTTCGCTGCCGTTGATGATGAACGAAGCCTTTTCCGTCATGAGCGGGATTTCGCCCATGTAGACGTCGTTTTCGCGGATTTCCTTGACGGTGCCGGGTTTGGCGGCATCACGGTCAAAAATTTCGAGCTGGATGCGGGCGCGCAGTGCCGAGCTGTAGGTGAGCCCTCTCAACTGGCATTCAGCGACGTCAAACTCGGGCTTCTGCAGCTTGTAGCCGAGGAACTTCAGACGGGCATAACCGTTGTGGCTCGTGATAGGGAAGATGGAAGTGAAGGCTGCCTGCAGGCCGTTATCCTTACGGCTTTCGGGCTTGACATCCGCCTGAAGGAATTCTTCGTAGCTGCGAAGCTGCATTTCCAACAGGGAGGGCACTTCAAGGACGCTCGGACGCGAAGCAAAACTCTTCCGAATGCGTTTCTTTTCAGTGAACGAGTACGACATGGAGACTCCGTTCGACGCGAGGGGGAGAAAAACACGTGGGTTCAAAGTTCAATCGACGGAAAGCATTGCCTGCACGGATTACAGAGACGCCAAAAGCCGCTCGGGCAATACCAGGTATTGCGTCCGCGCGGCTGGAACGTCAGAGATATCTTCCTGCTCTTCCCGATCATTCAGACTTTGACTTTGAGCTGAATTCTGATTATACAGAACACACCTCAAAATCCGAAGAAGAGCCCGGAACACCCCGAAACTCTTCTTCGCAGGGAAACAGCGCGGGAGCAAGTCCTCACGCCGTCTCCGGCAAGTATTTTTTCCGAAAGGAAAATTACTTGAGTTCGACCTTGGCGCCGGAAGCTTCGATCTTCTTCTTGAGCTCTTCGGCTTCTTCCTTGGCAACGCCTTCCTTGACGGCCTTGGGAGCGCCTTCGACGAGGTCCTTGGCTTCCTTGAGGCCGAGGCCGGTCACTTCGCGGACAACCTTGATGACGCCGATCTTGTTGGAACCGACTTCCTTGAGGATAACGTCGAATTCGGTCTTTTCTTCAGCGGCCGGGGCAGCAGCACCACCGGCGGCGGGGCCGGCGACGGCAACAGCAGCCGTAGCGGTAACGCCGAACTTTTCTTCCATCATCTTGATGAGTTCGCTGATTTCGAGAACGGTCTTGGAAGCGATCGCGTCGAGAATTTCTTCATTGGTCAGGGCCATTTTTGACTCCGTAACTGTGTATTAAATTGAATTGGTTAAAAATCAGGCAGCAGCCTTTTCCTGGGCATCGCGGTAAGCAGCCACAGTGCGCACGAAGCGCGCAGGCACTTCGTTAATAGTACGAACAAGTTTCGCAACCGGTTCGTTCATCGTAGCCATCAGCTTGGCGAGGAGTTCTTCGCGGCTCGGCATCGAGGCGAGCTGTTTGACGCCTTCCACGTCCATGACGTAGTTGGCCATCGCACCGCCCTTGATAACGAGCTTGTCGTTTTCCTTGGCAAACTGAGCAAGAACCTTGGCAGCGGCGACCGGATCGGCGGAGAAAGCGTAGACGAGCGGGCCGGAGAACTTCTCGGCCAGATCGGCAAACGCCGTTCCTTCGACGGCACGACGCACCAGCGTGTTCTTGACCACACGCAACTGCACACCCTGCTGACGTGCATTGGCACGCAGCTTGGTAACTGCTTCAACGGTCAGCCCACGGTATTCAGCGATAACGATTGCGGAGGTGTTGGCAACAATGCCGCGCATCTCTTCAATCACTGCCGCTTTGTCTTGACGATTAAGACCCATGGTCTGGCTCCACTCAGAGGTGCATCCGAAACAACACTGAATGCACCGGTTCTTTTAATAACCGGTTAACCCGTCTCTGAGAGTTGTTCGTGCGTGGGCAGGAAAAATCCTTCAACACAACACAGAGTCTCTCTTTGAGGTTTGAACCGTCTGCGCTGGATATCTCGGCAACCTTTCCGACCGCGGGGTGCGGTTTTTCCGGAATGTTCGAGACAATTAAAGGGCACCCGATGTGACTGCCAATCCCCAGCAAAAGCGCCGGGCGTCCCTCCAGCGGTCTTTGACAGCGGTGCGCCGTCCGAAAACGGCGTACCACCCAAAGCCCTCGAGGCCTCACGACCTCTTTTCGAATCAAAGCCCTCCGACAACGTCATCGGGCTTTAACCCTGGTTTACTGCATTAAAGCGTGGAGATATCCACGCGGGCACCGATACCCATCGTCGAGCTCACGGCCACCTTCTTGAGGTAGATACCCTTCTGGCTGGCGGGCTTGAGCTTGTTGATCTGTTCGATCAGTGCCTTAAGGTTCGTCGCCAAGCGGGCGGCATCAAAGGATGCACGGCCGATCGGGGCGTGAACGATACCGGCCTTGTCGGCGCGGAACTGAACCTGACCGGCCTTGGCGTTCTTAACGGCCTGGGCAACGTTCGGGGTCACGGTGCCGACCTTCGGGTTCGGCATCAGGCCACGGGGACCAAGCACCTTACCGAGACGGCCTACCAGACCCATCATGTCGGGAGAAGCGATGACAACATCAAAGTCCATCCAGTTTTCCTTGGTGATCTTGTCAACCAGATCCTGACCGCCAACGAATTCAGCGCCTGCTGCCTTTGCAGCCTCATACTTGTCTTCCTTGCAGAATACGCATACACGTACCTTCTTACCGGTACCGTTGGGCAGAACAACTGCGCCACGAACCTGCTGATCAGCGTGACGGGAGTCTACGCCCAGACGTACATGGATCTCGATGGTCTCATCAAACTTTGCCTTTGCGTTCGCACATACCAGAGCCAGTGCCTCATCGGACTCGTACTGCTTGGATGTATCGATCGCCTTTTTGCTGTCGATATATTTCTTGCCGTGTTTCATTCTATTTTCCTCCTAATAATAGTGGTGATACCGGATGCTTATAGCGTGTCCGGTTAGCGGAAAGATTTCCTCCCACCGTTCAGAAGTCAGGAATCAGCGCACGCAGCACTGCATCATGCCTCTGGTCTTAGTCAACAACAACGATACCCATGGAACGAGCGGTGCCTGCGATCATGCTCAT
>OHLI01001170.1_pt1 | contig 10929 bp, 9 predicted proteins | sample 1569051 | NCBI WGS metagenome assembly OHLI01 (sample SAMEA3879561, study PRJEB24766) | human gut metagenome | biome: human-associated habitat; feature: feces | place: USA | collected 1985/1987
TGACCGCAATACTGTCACCGATCTGCGTGCCCTGCAGCACCTTACGGGCTGCCACAGTAAGCACCGCTGATTCTCCGCCTGCGGCAATGGAATCAATGGTTCCCACTTCTTCAATAATACCTGTAAACATCTTTTCCTCCTTTCCTGATACCTTCGGGTATGCTATAAGAAAGAAAAAAGCCCCCGAAAAAACGGGGACATCAAAAAATCATATATCAACACTTCTCTCATCCAGACTGTACTGTCGGCCTTGGAATCTCACCAAATCATGTCATAAAAATGACTCACGGGCTGATGTGTCACAACAGACAATGCCATCTGTGCACAAATACCGTCGGTCGCGAATTTCACGCTGCCCCGAAGTTTATTTACTTTCCGTTCCTTATCATAGCACAGCCGCTTATGGTTTGCAAGAAAAAATATCTGTAACAGCCGCACCACACACCGGAATCATCAGAAATCACCGCACCCCTGGCGGTGCGATTACAAAACATCTGCCTCTATCAGAATATCCTCACCGAAAGAAGTGATTTTACGGTTAGTTAAGATCCATGCCTGCGCCGGATCATCTACGCCAATGCCTCTCACCGGAGTGAACCCTTCATCCCCTCCAAAGAGCTTTGGTGCAATATAAACCTGGACATGCTGTACGATCCCTGCCTGCAGGGCACTGTAATTTAATGTACCGCCCCCCTCCAGAAGGATACTGTCGATTTTTCGTTCTCCAAGCTGTTTCATTAGATCCGCAAGATCCACTCTGCCATCCTTCTGCCTTGTCACAAGCACCTGCACTCCCTTTTCCTTATAGGCAGCAATCCTCTCCGGATCCTCCGTCACTGTGGCAAGGATGGTTTCCACTTCTCCCGCCGTCCGGACGATCTGGCTGTCAAGAGGAGTCCGCAGACTGCTGTCACAAATGATCCGGATCGGATTTCTCCCTCCGGGAATGCGGCAGGTCAGCAGCGGATCATCTGCAAGCACCGTCTGCACTCCCACCATAATGCCGGTGTATTTATTGCGCATACACTGTACGTGGGCTCTTGCCTCTTCTCCGGTCACCCATTTGCTGGCACCCGTATGGCAGGCGATCTTGCCATCCATGGTCATGGCATATTTCATGACCACATATGGTGTCTTCGTCGTTATATAATGAAAAAATACATGATTTAGCGCGTCGCACTCCTCTTTCAGCACATGGGTTTCCACGGAAATCCCTGCATCCTGAAGCTGGCGGATCCCCTTTCCTGCCACCAGTGCATTGGGATCATCGGAACCCACATAAACCTTGCGGATGCCGTGCTCGATGATCGCCCGGGTACACGGCGGCTGCTTGCCATAATGGCAGCATGGCTCTAACGTCACATACATCTCTGCCCCTGTGGCATCTGTCTTAAGATTGGCAAAGGCACTCCGCTCGGCATGCAACTCCCCATAGCGGGCATGATACCCTTCCGCAAGGATCTCCCCATCTCTGACGATCACGGCTCCCACCAGAGGATTGGGATTGACATGTCCCTCTCCCTTGCGGGCCAGTTCGATGGCTCTTCTCATATATTTTTCATCCATATTTCAAACCTCCATGGCTCTTCTGATACATTTGTTATCTATTCCTCAGCCTCCACAGCTCATCTCATATCTCTCACGCCCATCCATCAAGACTCCAATGCCTTCTTCTGCTTTTCCCGTTCTCTCGCCGCCTTGCTATAAACACAGCCGCAGTAATCCTGCCGGTACAGCTGATACTCCGCCGACAACTCAATGGATTTCAGATATCCGCCTTTTTTCTTAAAATCCGACACCAGATAAGGAATATCATACTCCTGTGCCAGCCGCAAACCGATCTCATTGAGCTTTGGGGCATTTTTGTGGGGACTGACAGAAAGCGTCGTGGTAAAGTAATCAAACCCATGCTCCTTTGCATATTCTGCCGCCTTCCTCTGCCGCAGTTCATAGCAGGCAAAACAGCGCTCGCCCCCCTCCGGGAGCTGCTCCATGCCCTTTGCCATAGCAAGAAATACCTCCGGCTCATATGCCCCTTCCACAAAGGAAATGGGATACTTTACCGGAAGCTCTCTAAGAAGCCTCTGCTGCTCCTTCACTCTCTTCTGATACTCTGCCTGCTCTGTAATGTTGGGGTTATAATAATAAATTGTAATGTGAAAATACTCTGCCAGATAGGAAAGACAATAACTGCTGCAGGGAGCACAACAGCTGTGCATTAACCGCTTCGGCACCCTTTCTTCCTTTTGGAGACGATCAATGATCTGATCCAGCTCCCTCTGATAATTCACTTTATTCATATCTGCATTCACCCCTTTTTATGGTTCTTCGCTGCCTGATCCGGCACAAACGCACTGAGCAGAACCGTCTGTTTTACCTTCTGATCCGTAAAGCCCCACTGTGAGCGAAGCTCCCCCGGCACATAAGTAAAAAAAACATTGCCAAGCAACATACACAGGATAAAGACCCAGAAAAACCCCAGAATCCCTCCTGCCAGCTTATTCATGGTGCCAAGCACCGGTATATGATCCACCAACTTGAATGCCCGGATACTATGCAGCAGTACAAACTGTAACACTGCGAACACCACAAAAAAAGCAACCGAATACGCAATGCCCTCCGCGGCCGGTTCCAGAGCCTGTCCCGCAAGCTGCACCAGAGTGCCGCTTCCCATCTGCTTCTCAAGCACCGGCATAAATACCGTCTGCGCCAGTATCTTTTTCAGTGTTCCGGCTGCCAGAACTGCCCCTATATATGAAGCAACCATTGCCACGATCCGGGCAATGGTCACTAAAAATCCTCTATGATATCCTACGAGAACGGACACCAGCATACAAACACCGATGACCACATCAACGCACGTTGTAATATCAATAACTATCCTCATTTCTGTAACTACAGAAGAACATCCGCCATATCATACATGCCTGCAGCCTTTCCCTTCAGGAACTTCGCTGCAGCGATAGAGCCCTTTGCAAAAACTGCACGGGAATATGCCGTATGCTTAAAAGTGATCACCTCATCCGTACCGGCAAAGATCACTTCATGATCTCCCACAATGGTACCGCCGCGGACTGCGGAAATACCAAGCTCCTTTTTGTCTCTCTGTTTTCTCACCTGAGAACGGTCATAAACATACTCAAATCGGTTGTCCATTGCCTCATTAATGGAATCTGCCAGTGCAATAGCCGTGCCGGATGGTGCATCCAGCTTTTTGTTGTGATGCTGCTCCACGATCTCCACATCAAATCCCTCTTCACAAAGCTTCTGGGCTGCTTCCTTCAAAAGCTTCATCAAAAGATTGATCCCCAGAGACATATTGGCCGATTTCAGTACCGCAACCTTCTCTCCGGTCTGGCGCAGATATGCAAGCTGCTCCTCACTCATACCGGTAGAACACTGCACGATCGGAGTCTGTGTCTTTGCGGCGTAATCCATACGCTCCTCAAAGCCGTTGGCAGATGAGAAATCAATAATAACATCTGCTTCAACATTACATTCTTCTAATGAAGCAAATACCGGATATAAGTTATGTCCGTCATCGCGAAGGTCAATTCCTGCTACTATCTGTGCATTAGCATCGTTAGCAACTATTCCTGTAATGACCTGTCCCATATGGCCGTTACAGCCATGCATAATTATTCTTGTCATGTTCATTCTCCTGTCAATTAAAGTATTCCGTAGTTAACCATTGCTTTCTTTAATCTCTCAAGGTTAGCCTCTTCCATCTCGCATAATGGGCTTCTGAGTGGTCCCATATCCCATCCCATAAGGTTAAGTGCATGCTTAACAGGAATTGGATTAACCTCACAGAATAATGCATCTACAAGCTCTAATGCCTTAAACTGTAACTGTGCAGCCTTAGCAACATCTCCAGCTGCAAATGTAGCGCAGATATCATGTGTCTGCTTAGGAGCAACATTAGATAATACTGAAATTACACCCTTTGCTCCAATTGACATAAGAGGAACAATAAGTCCGTCTTCACCTGAGTACATATCAAGTCTTCCCTCAGCTAATGCCATTGTCTTGCTCTCCTGTGCAAGATTACCTGTTGCAGCTTTAATAGCAACGATATTGTCAACATCCTTAGCAAGCTTAGCTGCTGTCTCTGGCTGGATATTGCAGCCTGTTCTTCCTGGAACATTATACATAATGATAGGAAGGTCTACTGACTTCGCAACTGCTGTATAGTGCTGGATAAGACCCTTCTGTGTTGCTTTATTATAATATGGTGTAACTACAAGACATCCATCAACTCCTGCCTTCTGTGCTTCCTGTGAAAGCCATACAGCTGTTTCTGTGCAGTTAGAACCTGTTCCTGCAATAACAGGAACTCTTTTCTTCACATAATCAGCAGCAAATCTGATTGTTTCTACATGCTCCTCATGTGTAAGTGTTGATGCCTCTCCTGTTGTTCCACAGATAATAATTGCATCTGTTGAGTTATTAATCTGGTAATCAAGGAATTCTCCAAGCTTATCATAATTAACTTCTCCATTAGCTTTCATTGGTGTAATAATCGCTACACCGGCTCCGGTAAATACTGACATACCATCCTTCTTTCCGCTGTTAACAGCTATTATTATGTACATGATTCCTGTCTATTCTCATCGCTACCCATGTGAGTAGCTCAACAACATAGAAGAGCCAATCTGCTCAAACAGACTGGCTCTTAAAGAAATCATAGTAATAGTCCTTTAAGTAGCTCTCCATCTATTCGATGACAGTCGTAAAACTATTAATCCTACGCCCAGTAAGACTGCTCCGGAAACAATCCTCTTCGGCACTTTCCCCTTTTACTATCCTTCATATGTCTTCCGGGACATCAGGATAATTACTCTTGAATCGTGCGACCTCTACCTGCTGCAGGGGAAACCCTTACAGTTAATGTGACTATATCACTCTGATAATGTTATGTCAATATATATCCTTAAACTAAAGAACATAAATGTTGTCTTAATTATTCCTCATCTTCAACAAGGTCAATCTTGCTTACTGATACCTCATAAGCAACTCTTCTCTCAACCTCTTCTTCTCCTATTTTCTTAGTGTACTCTCTGCTCTGTACACGTCCGCTGACCTGAAGATGTGCACCCACTTCAAGACCTCCTGCAAATCTTGCATTTCTTCCCCATGCTATACATGGTATGTAATCCGACTTACCGTATGGTCTGTTTACAGCCACTAATATATCTGCAATTTCTCTTCCTAATGGAGTTTTTCTATAAATAGGAGGCTTGCATACATATCCATCAAGGAATATCTGGTTGGACTTAGACTGCTCTTCAGGCATCTCGTCATCTTCTAAGAATCTTAATTCTCTTACAAATATTGAGAGAACAAGCTTATTCTTAGTTCCTTCATGTCTGTTATATGAACGGAACTGTCCTGCAACCTCAATCTTCATTCCTCTATAATCCTTAGTAACATCAATAAGCCTCTCAGATATCATAAGTGGTATGACATCTACCATATCACTTAATCTGTTCACTGATACATTAGCAATATAGAAGCCCTCTCCAAAGACCTCATGGCTGAAAGTGAACTCTGAGACAATCTCTCCAATGATACACACTCTGTTGTTTTCAATTACTTTATCAAGCATTCTGTATTTCTCCCTTCTTTGCCACCTTATTATTAATGTGTTGTGGCATGTGCTTTGTTTTCTCTAATATGTATATGTTGTCGTTTTCGCAAATATTACAAAAACTTTTTGAATAATCTGTGTTCAAAAAATGAAAAAATTTTTATATATTTAGTATTGTTTTTTAAGAATATTGTGATAGAATATAAAAGTTGCTAATCATAGAAGATATTTTAAGTTTAATTCAGGAAGGACATTATTAATGAAAACAAAGCGTGAAGATATTCGTAATATTGCAATTATTGCCCACGTTGATCATGGTAAGACAACCCTTGTTGATGAGCTGTTAAAGCAGAGCGGAACTTTCAGAGCCAATCAGGAAGTCGCTGAACGAGTTATGGATTCCAATGATATCGAAAGAGAAAGAGGAATCACTATTCTTTCTAAGAATACAGCTATCACATATAAGGATACTAAGATTAACATTATTGATACTCCTGGCCATGCTGATTTCGGTGGCGAGGTTGAGCGAGTACTTAAGATGGTTAACGGCGTTATTCTTGTTGTTGACGCATTCGAAGGTGTTATGCCTCAGACAAAGTTTGTTTTACAGAAAGCTCTTGACATGAATCTTTCTGTTATAGTATGTATTAACAAGATAGACCGTCCAGAAGCAAGACCTGAGGAAGTTATTGACGAGATCTTAGAGCTTTTCATTGACCTTGATGCTAATGAAGATCAGCTTGACTGTCCATTCATCTTTGCTTCAGCTAAGTCAGGCTATGCTATGGCTGACCTTAATGATGAAAAGAAAGACATGCAGCCACTCTTTGACTGTATCGTCAATAACATTCCTGCACCAGAGGGTGACCCTGATGCAGATACACAGATGCTTATCTCTACTATTGACTACAACGAATTCGTTGGTAGAATTGGCGTAGGTAAGATTGATAATGGAAGCCTTAAGGTTAATCAGGAGGTTATGATTGTTAACCACCATGATCCAAGCGTTAAGAAGCGTGTAAGAATTACTAAGCTTTATACATTTAACGGACTTAATAAGGTAGAAGTTAACGAAGCAGGAATCGGTGAAATTGTTGCTGTATCAGGTATTGCTGATATTCATATCGGTGATACAATCTGTTCACTTAACAACCCTGTTGCCATTCCTTTCCAGAAGATTTCAGAACCTACTCTTTCTATGGACTTCATGGTTAATGACAGTCCTCTTGCAGGTAAAGAAGGTAAATTCGTTACTTCAAGACATTTAAGAGACAGACTTTTCAAGGAACTTAATACAGATGTTAGTTTAAGAGTTGAGGAAACACCTGGCGTTGAGAACTCATTTAAGGTTTCAGGACGTGGTGAGCTTCATCTTTCAGTTCTTATTGAGAATATGAGAAGAGAAGGTTATGAATTTGCAGTAAGTAAAGCCGAGGTACTCTACCACACAGATGAGAGAGGTAAGAAGCTTGAGCCTATGGAACTTGCTTATATCGATGTTCCAGATGACTGCACAGGATCTGTTATCCAGAAGTTAAGCCAGAGAAAGGGCGAACTCCTTGGTATGTCACCAATTAACGGTGGATACACAAGACTTCAGTTCTCTATTCCTTCAAGAGGTCTTATCGGATACAGAGGTGAATTCCTTACTGATACTAAGGGTAACGGTATTATCAATTCTTCTTTTGAAGGATATGAAGAATACAAAGGAGACATTTCTTACAGAAAGAATGGTTCTCTTATTGCTTACGAAAGCGGTGATGCTATCACTTATGGTCTTTTCAATGCGCAGGAAAGAGGTACTCTCTTCATCGGACCTGGTGAGAAGGTATATGCCGGAATGATCGTTGGCGAAAATCCTCGTACTGAGGATATTGAGGTTAATGTATGCAAGACAAAGCATCTTACCAACACTCGTTCTTCAAGTGCTGATGAGGCTCTCCGTCTTGTTCCACCTAAAATTCTTAGCTTGGAGCAGGCACTGGATTATATTGACACAGACGAATTACTTGAAGTAACACCAAAGAGTCTTAGAATCCGTAAGAAGATTCTTGATCACACAGCTCGTTACAGAGCAAACAAAAAGTAATTATTTTTAGGAGGTTTGAATTATGGATAGCGATTTAGGAGCTAAAGTTAAGAAGTTAAGAATTGCACACGGTCTTACACAGGAAGACGTTGCTAAGGCATTAGAGGTTACACCTGGTTACATAAGTAACGTTGAGAATGGCCGTAACCTTATGACATTAAGAATGCTTTCATATTATGCAGAGCTTACAGGAGTTTCTCTTGATTATCTTGCAGGAAGCGTTGACAAGTCATACCAGAATACAGCTCTTGACAATGAAATCATGCAGATTGTACAGAAGTTAGATGTTGATTCTAAGGAAAAGCTTATCTCTACACTCAGAATCTGGTTTGCTGAGAATAAGTAATTAAAACCGACAGGCATATAAATAAGGAGACGGGTTATATTCCCGCCTCCTTTTATTTTTTAGCTCTGTATTGATTTCATCTGATAGAATTCGCCTTTAAGTTCCATAAGCTCATCATATGTTCCATATTCAACGCAGTGACCATCTGCTATTACCGCTATTCTGTCTGCACCCTTTATAGTCGATAATCTGTGTGCAACTATAAATGTTGTCCTGTCTTTAGTAAGATTATTAAGTGCCTCCTGAATAAGCTTCTCAGATATACTGTCTAATGCTGATGTTGCCTCATCAAGAACTATTACTTCAGGATTTCTCATAAGTGCTCTTGCAATCGATACACGCTGCCTCTGTCCTCCTGAAAGCTTTCCACCATGCTCTCCCACAACTGTATCTAATCCATCCGGAAGTGAATCTATAAGATCTCTTAAATTAGCTGCGTCCACAACTTTATTAAGGGCTTCTTCATCGAAATCATCTATTCCATATGTTATATTATCTCTTATAGTTCCTGAGAATAATATTGATGTCTGTGGTACAACTGCCAGATGCTTTCTATAAGTTCTAAGATCAATATCTCTCATATCATGTCCATCAATTGTAACAACTCCGTCTGTAGCGAAATTAAAGCCTATAACAAGGTTCAGAATTGTAGATTTACCAGCTCCTGATTCTCCCACAAGTGCAATCGTCTGTCCTTTATCGACATGAAGATTAAGCTCATGAAGTACTGGTTTATCTGTATTATTATAGGCAAACCTGACATTTTTAAAATCAAACTCACCTTCTACACTTTTAAGTGCTTCTTTCCCGTCATTGCATTCAATATCTTCTTCAAGAAGTACTTCTCCAATAGAATTAACAGACTCAACTCCCTTGGCAATAACTGGTATAAGCGACATAAGTGATGATACCTGACTTACTATTGTTGCAAAATAACTCTGGTAAAGTGTAATATCTCCAGGACCAACACTTCCCTTTAAAGCAAGAAATCCTGTGAATCCCAGACACACAACCTGGAAAACCTGGAATATTGCCCATCCAACCGAGCCAAATAATGCCTGTATAACATCAAGCTTATAGCCTTTCTCCGCAACTGCAAAAAGCTGTCCGCTCATCTTGGTTACTTCTTCCTCTTCAAGTGCATGAGCCCTTGTAACCGGAATAAGTTCAACCATCTCCATAACCCTTGCAGACGTCTCTTCCATCTCCTTACGGAACTCAGTATTTCTCTTCTTCATAATATTTCTGAAAAATACCATAGTTGCCGCTGCAAGAGGTGTAGTGAGAAGAAAGAATAAGAATACTATAAGACTCTTTGATACTGTAACAAAAAGTGCAACTCCAATATTAAGTGCAATATTTAATATGCTTAAAAACATCTGTGTTGACAACGTCTCAACCGCTTCCACATCTCGCATTATCTTTGATTGCAGCCTGCCTGACTGTGTCTCTTTGTGGTACGAAATTGAAAGCTGCTGCAGTTTCCTTACAAGTGCTTTTCTAAGTCCTGTTTCTGCATATCTTGTTGCTAATGATTTATATCTTGTATACAGATAATTCATTGGCACATTAAGAACAACTAATGCAACCATAATTATTGCCTGAATAATAATATTCTGTACAGTATCTGGCGAACCACTTGTAATATCATTAATAATATTAGCTGTAACAATTGGCAGCACCCACACAGGGGCATGCTTTATAAAGAAAAATAATACTGCAAGAAAAAACTTATTATAATTCCCCTTATAAAGCCCTATAAGTATCTTTAACGGATGCCCCTTATGTTTCCTATAGCACTCAATGAACCAATTCTCAACATCAATTCCCTTTGGTGCATGTAAATTCATGATTGTTCCTCATTTTCCATATATTTATACTAATCTCTTTCAATCTTATCAACATTATCTGCCACAATTGCTTCTCCATCGCAGCCCTCAATATTGACATTCTTTAATATAAGTTTTTCTACATTACTTACAATAAGTCCCTGTCTGCTTGCTTCATCACAGCCAAGCATCATTGCAGCTACACCCGGCTTTGCATCTTTAGCATAGCTGAAGTTGATATTCTCAAATGTAAGCTTTTCTACCTTACTTTCTGGCAGGCCAAATATATATGCACCTGCAACATGGCAGTTTTTCGCATTGATATCCTTAAATGTAAGACTCTTGATTGAAGGTGTTCTGTCATCAACAGGAAGCGGCTTTCTAGAACCAACATATTCTGTCTTTCCATCCGGATCACAGAAATAGAAGCTGTTAACAACAAATGGTGTCATAACATTATCCATATCAATATTCTCAAATGAAATATCATCAAGTACAGATAATTTACCACGGCCTCTTCTTGTCTTAACCCTGAGGCCTCTGTCCGTATTTAAGAAAATGCAGTCCTTGATTTTTACATCGTGCACACCGGCGGCAATCTCACTTCCCACAGTTACTGCGCCATGGCCATCACGCATGCATGACTGGCGTATAAGCATGTCTGAGGTAGGAACCTTGTGTTTCCTGCCCATATAAATCTTGCCGGACTTAATGGCGATGCAGTCATCACCCACTGAAAAATACACACCGACAATCTCAACACCTGTACATGATTCAGGGTCAAGTCCATCCGTATTGTGTGAATTTGCTGGATTAATCACCTTCAAATCAACGAACCTGATATTATCCGTAAAATACGGATGTAATGTCCATGACGGTGAATTTGTCACCGTCACGCCATGAAGCAGGACATTCTTGCAATGGCTTATGAACACAAGCCTTGGTCTCCATGCAATCTTTCTTATCTTAGCGTCCTTCCACCAGTTGTCAAAGCTTGCACAGCCATCTATTGTTCCTTCACCTGTGATTACAACATTCTCCACATTGATTCCTGTTATGATTCCCGTGAAGCAGT
>OHLI01001185.1_pt1 | contig 10838 bp, 10 predicted proteins | sample 1569051 | NCBI WGS metagenome assembly OHLI01 (sample SAMEA3879561, study PRJEB24766) | human gut metagenome | biome: human-associated habitat; feature: feces | place: USA | collected 1985/1987
TGGATTATGTAGAAAAGTTTAAGCCTTATGTTGAACTGAATATTAACAGTGTTGATTATTTGTTGGTACATGGAGGACTAGGAAATTTTTCAGTTGAAAAATCTATTGCCGATTATTCATTAGAAGAATTAGTTTGGGATAGACCTGACTACAGCAAAAAATATTTCAGTAACAAGATTTTAGTAACCGGTCATACTCCAACTCAGCGTATAAAAGAAAATACCTTGCCCGGTTATATTTTTATTGGTAATAATCATATTGCACTTGATTGTGGTGCTTTTTCTCCTAACGGAAAAGAAGTTTTAGGATATATATTGCAAGCAGTCCATTGAATATGGCTGCGAATAAAAGACGGAAAGGAGGTCAGAAAGTGCCTAAAATCAGGGATTTTGATAGAGTTACAGCCCTCTATGAAAGGCTGTCCAAGGATGATGAGCAGCAGGGCGAATCGAACTCAATACTGAATCAAAAGAGATTTCTCGAAAATTTTGCCCGCAAAAGTGGTATGAAAAATATCAAGTATTTTACCGATGACGGTTACACAGGGCGTAACTTCAATCGTCCCGGGTTTCAGGCAAAGTTTGCAGAAGCCGAAGCTGGAAAAATCGGCACAATTATCGTCAAGAATATGAGACGTTTCTGCAGAAACTATCTTGAGGTCGGCTTTTATACCGAGATTCTGTTTCCCAAGAAGCAGATACGCTTTATTGCAATCAATAACAGCGTGGACAGCGACAAACCACAGGATAACGACTTTACCCCGTTCCTCAACATAATGAACGAGTGGTATGCCAAGGACACCAGCAACAAGATAAAGTCCATCTTTCTGCCCCATATGAATGATGGCAAACGCTGCTCCGGAAGCATTCCCTACGGCTACAATCGACTGCCCGAAGATAAGCAGACCTTAGTGGTCGATCCTGTTGCTTCTCAGGTGGTAAAACACATCTTTGAGCTTGCGTCAAAGAGCTTAACACCTCCGGCAATCGCAAGACAACTAACGGAGGAAAAGGTGCTTATCCCATCGGCGTACACCCTCCAATATCACCCCGAACAATGCAACCTAAAAGCAGAGTACGGCTGCACAAACTGGAACGCAAACACGGTAAGAGAGATTTTAAGCCGACAGGAATATCTCGGTCATACTGTGCTGAGAAAGACCATCGGAACGAATTTTAAGACCGATGAACGCCGTTTTGCCACCGATGAAGAACGCCTTGTGTTTGAGGACACCCACGAGCCTATCGTTGACAGCGAGCTTTGGGAGCGGGCGCACAGAAGATTGAAACACGCTACACGCCGTATAAAGGAAGGGACGCACCAAGAGGAATGCTTACTGCCCGGTCTTGTGTATTGCGCCGATTGCGGCAGTAAGATGTCCTATCAGACGAATTACTACAAAAGCGGAGAACCCTATCACTCGTTCCGATGCAGCAGCTACGGGAACAGAACCGTGAACTGCACCATCCATCATATCAGCGACAAAGTCCTCTATCAGTTGGTACTGCGATCTATACAGCGCCTTTCAAGCCACATTATCGCAGATGAGCGTGGCTTTGCGGAAGAACTGAAAAGCAAATGGGAAGCACAGGCGAACGGCAAACCGCAAAAGCAGAAGGATGAACTTCAGATAATCAATCGCAGACTGAACGAGCTTGACCGCCTGATTGGAAGCCTTTATGAGAATTTCATTTCAGGTCTGCTGCCCGAAAAGCAGTACAAGTCCCTGATGAAGAAATACTCGACTGAACAGGACAGCCTTGAGAGCCAAGTATCGGAAATTCAGGAGAAGCTGGAGCAAACGAAAGCGTCCTCTGCTCATATCGGGAGGTTTATCAGGCTCATCAAGAAGTATAAGCAGCCCGCAGAGCTGACGAAAGAGATGGCGTGTGAGCTGATTGATAAAATCGTTGTTCACGAAGCCGTGGGCAAGAAGCCGAACCGACAGCAGCAGGTGGACATCTACTATAACTTCATCGGACAGTTCGACTTGCCACTTTCCGAAAAGGAAATTGCCGAAGCAAGACAAAAAGCCGAGCAAGAAGCGGCGGAAAAAGCCAAGCGCAAGAAGAACCGGCAGCGTGAGAGCAATGTTGCACATCAAGCCAAAGCAAAGGCGGAACGCTGGGCGGCGAATGACGGTCATAAGTACCCGAAGCGTATCTGCGAACAGTATGGTAAGCCCTTCTGGCCGTCCAACGGTCAGGAGGTGCTGTGCTCCGAGGAATGCAAAACCATCAACCGCAGGCAGAAACAACTTGCCTATTATCACCGTAAGCAATCCGGGCAGAAAGCCGGAGAAGCAATATAATTCAAGGAGGACGACACAATGGAAAAATTCATCACGGACGAAAGGACAGGCTTGCGCTATGAGCTTGTCGGGGACTACTATCTGATTGCCGGAGAGGACGAGCCGGAGGGCAGACCCATCGGCATTTGGGGACAGCGACACCTGCGATATATCCGAAAGCACAAGGTCAGCTTGTATGCCGAGCTGCTGACCACCGGCAAGCTGAACGATTACCTTGCAGACCTCAACGAGCAGGCAGAAGCAATGTTTTCTCGGCTGGTAAAACAGCTTTCCGAAAAAGAGGGCGTTACGGAAGCCCTCAAAGCGGAAAATCAAATGCTGTGGGTGCAGAGGATGAACAACATCCGCAGTGCTGCTATGGAAATCGTTTCAAGTGAGCTTATATACTGTTAATACTATGCAAGAAAAGTCGCTGTCAACAGACGGCGGCTTTTCCTTTTCGGGTAGTATTCAAGAAGTCATAAAGTTCCGTGAGTAATGGAAGAAGCCAGCGTTTGCGGAAAAGTCACAATTTGCGGTGGTGAGCTTCAAATACCGCTTGCTTTTTTGCGCATGATATAATATACTATTGGTATGCGTACTAAGATATTTGGAGAGAGGTGCTATTTTTGCGTAGAGACAGCAGTGAAACAAAGAGGAAAATACTGACCGTGTGCGTCCGTCTTTTTCTGGAGCAGGGGTATAAAAACACCTCTGTCAGTCAGATTGTAGACGAAGCAGGCGTGGCAAGGGGAAGCTATTTGAATCTGTTTCCCACCAAGGATAAAATTTTGCTGGATTTGACCGAAACGATGTTCGGCGGACAGTTCGGCGTGGCAAGAAGCATTGCAGACAGCAAGCTGCCGCCGGTTTACGCCTATGCGGTGGAAACGGCGATCCAGCTGACACTGACCGAGCTGAACGAGAACCTGCGGGAGATCTACATCGAATCCTACTCCTTGCCTGAAACATCGGAGTATATCTACCTGCATACCACGGCAGAGCTGAAGCAGATTTTTGGCGTGACTTTTCCCGATAATACCGAGAGCGACTTTTACGAGATGGAAATCGGCACGGCAGGACTGATGCGCAATTATATGGCACGCAAATGCGATATCCATTTCCCGCTGGAACGCAAGCTCAGCCGTTTTCTGACGGCGGCGATGCGGGTGTACCGGGTGCCGGAGGAGGAACAGGCAAGGGTGCTTGCCTTTATCCAATCGCTGGATATCAAGGCGATTGCTACAGAGGTTATGTATAAGCTGTTTGCTATGCTGGAAATGAAATACGATTTTAAGCTGTCGAGGGACGGCGAAACGGAGGAAACAACATGAAGAAACGAATACTTAGTATCCTGCTTATGTGCTGCATGGTGTTGACGCTGCTGCCGGTGCAGGCACTGGCGGAGGACTCGGCCTACACCGTGGGCGAGGACACACGCGTATCAGCGCGGGCGCTTGCCGGAATCGCCGGAACAAAGTTGAAAGCGGACAACATCGACACCTATCTGGCCAACGGCCTGGGAGACGGCGTGTATACGCTGGCGGAGGACGTGACCATCTCCGGCACACTGCGGGTCACGGGCGAGGCCACGGTAGATCTGAACGGCCACGTCCTGCGCTATGACGAGGCGGCGGGGCCGGACAGCATCTTCCGCGTCACCAGCGACTGCACCCTGACGCTGGACGACAGCGACCCCACGGCGTCCCACAGCGACGCATCCCTTCCCGCAGGCGGCCTCATCACCGGCGGCAAGGGGTTTAAGTATGACAATGGCGCGGGACAGCTCTACACTTACTATGGCGGCGGCGTGTATGTGGAGGCGGGCGCGTCCTTCGAGCTGGCGGGCGGCACCATCTATGCCTGCGGCGTCCAGAGCGGAGCGAATGCAGCGTATGGCGGCGGCATCTATGCCGAGGGCGGCTCCGTCACCATGACCGGCGGCGCCATCCGGAACTGCGTCCTCTCCGCCAACAACGGCGCCAACGGCGGCGGCGTATACATTTACTCCGGGGCTTCCTTTACCATGGAGGGCGGCGTCATCAGCGGCTGCTCTGCCATGTCCGGCGGCGGCATCGAGAACTGCAAGGCAAGCGAACGCGGCGGCGGCCTGTCTGTCCGCGACCACACAAACGGCCCGGTGTCTGTTCTGGACGCTGCGATCTCCGGCTGCGAGGCGAAAAACGGCGGCGGCGTGGCCCTGATGGGCTTTGCTGAGTTGGAGCTGGGGGAGAACGCCCGCATCACGGGCTGCACGGCCACCAACGGCGCCGCGGTCTATATGGATCTTGGCTCGACCTATACCGTCAACCATCCCGGCTGCTTCCTCTATGCCAACGGCGGCCGGGTGGAGGGCACGGTGTATGTGGGAACGAACAAGATTGGCACAAAAAATAACTACTTAGACTCCGTAAAGGCCACCGACGCCATCGACCACACGGACGGGAAGCCCAGCACGGTCTTTACCGGCGATGTCTACTGCGAGGGCGACATTCGGGGCGGTATTTTCCATGGCAGCGTCACCGTGACGGACTCTAATGGGAACATGGGCACAGCGTGGGAGAAATTCTGCAGCAACCTCTCCGGCGGCAGCTTTTACAAACCCGTCCGCACGGAGTGCCATGTCTCCGGCGGCACATACTATGACGGGCTGACTCTGGAAAAGAACGCCAAGCTCAGCGGCCAGCCCATGAACACCGGCACTGTGATCAATGACAAGACCAACATCCCCAACCCCGACGGCACGCCTGTCACCGTGACCTATGCTTACGGGGCTTTGGGTGGAACCTATGCCACGCAGATCGTCCAGGCGGGCGAGAAAGCTATTGAGCCGGATGTACCCAGCAGACAAGGTTATCAGTTCACGGACTGGTATCTGGACGATACGAAGTATGACTTCAACACCGCTGTGACGGGAAACATGACCCTGACGGCCAAGTGGACGGCGAATTCGTACACCATCACCTTTGACACCGGCGGCGGCAGCGCCATCGCGCCCATCACGCAGGACTACGGCACGCAGATTACCGCGCCTGCCGACCCGACAAGAGAGGGCTATACTTTCATCGGTTGGGATAAGGCGATTCCCGCCACCATGCCTGCGGAGAATCTGACAATCACGGCACAGTGGAAAGACAGCGAAAAGCCCACCGGCGAAATCAAGATTGCCGAAAACGGCTGGAAGTCTTTCCTCAACACCATCACCTTCGGTTTGTTCTTTAAGGATACGCAGACGGTAACTGTTACGGCCACTGACAACAGCGGCGAGACGGTGACAATTGAATACTTGCTGAGCGAAAAGGCGCTTACCGAATCGGAACTTGCGGGAATGACCTTCACGGTATATTCCGCACCGTTCAGTATCAATCCCGATAACGAGTATGTTATTTATGCAAAACTGACCGATACCAGCGGAAACGTTGCCTACATTAACACAAACGGTATTGTGCTGGACGCAACAGTCCCCGTTATCACCGGCATTGAGAACGGCAAGACCTATTGCGAGGCACAGACGCTCACCGTTGACGAGAAGTATGTAGACACCGTCACCGTAAACGGCACAGAGGTCACGCTTGACGAAAACGGCAGCTTTGTCCTCTCTCCGGCGGACGGCGAGCAGAAAATCGTTGTCACCGATAAGGCAGGCAACACCGCCGAGATGACCGTAACGGTAAACAACGGGCATACTTTCGGCGAATGGACATCGAACGGCGACGGCACGCACACCCGTAAATGCACGGTGGACGGCTGCACTGGCTCCGAAACCAAAGACTGCTCCGGCGGGACGGCGACCTGCAAGGACAAGGCCAAGTGCGCGGTCTGCGGAAAGACCTACGGCGAGCTTGATGCGAAGAACCACGCCGACTTAAAGCACGTCCCGGCCAAGGCGGCGACCAGGACCGCCGAGGGCAATATCGAGTACTGGTATTGCTCCGGTTGCAAGAAGTATTACAAGGACGCCAAAGCAACACAGGAAATCACCAAGGCTCAAACCGTAACGGCGAAGCTGCCCGGCGGCACCGTCAAACCCGGCGCCGACAAGTCTCCGCAGACGGGAGATAACTCCAATCTTTTGTCGTGGATCGCGCTGCTGTTTGTCAGCGGCGGTGCAGCTATCGGCACTACGGTTGTCAGCAGAAGGAAAAAGTACAACAGATAATCGAATCGCGGGGAGAGGGGGCTGAGAAGGCAGCTTCTAAACGGCATGATCGCGCAGGCAAAACGAACACAAAAAGCACTTTTCTGACAAGTTTGTATGGTGGAAGCTTTCCTTTGTGTGCTGTATAATGATGGCACAGACAAGGAGGTGGTCAATATGCTGGCAGAGAATCTGGCGCTCCTGCGAAACCTCCGCGGCATGACGCAGGAGGAGGCCAAGACCTACCTTCTGAACAACGTCGAGTCCGAGGTCCGTCATGAGACCGCCATGAAGATCGCCAAGTGGGAGCAGGGCGAAACGATCCCCGACATTGAAAAATGCGACCGCTTGGCAAAATTCTACGGGGTCTCCATCGATGCCCTTATCCATCAGGATGAGGAGGTCGGCAAGGCGCGGGTGGCGCCCGCCCCGGTGGGCAAGCACCTGTGGGGAACGGTGGCGATGGGCGCCAAGGGGCAGATCGTCATCCCCAAGGCCGCACGGGATACCTTCCACCTGAGCGAAGGCGATCGGCTGGTCGTCCTGGGCGACGAGGAGCAGGGCATCGCGCTCATCAAGGCGGAGGTCTTTGAGGAGCGGATGCAGAAGGCCCTGCGTGCAGGTCAGAAATCCAACGAATAAAAGAAGGTGCGATCATGAAATGTCCCGAATGTGGAAAAGAAATGCGGGAGGGGTATCTCTTTTGCAGCAAGGACGGCGCGTTCAGCTTTGCAAACGAGGTGCCGGGCGTATTTGAGAACGCGAAGAATGCCGATGGCTTTGTGAAGATCACAGACCTCAAGGCCAGCCACCGGACGAGAGTTCCGGCGTCCATCTGCGAGGAATGCAGGACGGTCGTGCTCAAGTATTGAGCGACGCCGTTGTTTCCAATCGAAAAAAGGCCCCAGGCCGTTGTAACACAACGGCTTGGGGCCTTGCTATGTTTGCTTTCTGCCGTATGACGCGGCGCAGGTCAGAACGCGAACAGGTTCAGTCCCGTGTCCGGGTCATGTGCTCTGTCCACCGTGCCACGATTTTATCGCCAAATCTTCTGTATTCCATCGTAAACCACTCCTTGCGTGTCAATTTTCTCTGTGGTATTTTCATAATAGTATCTGTATCTGGCGTTCTGTCAAGATGCATTTGAAAATATTGAAAGAAAGTCCGGGCGGAAAACCGCTCGGACTCTTCGCGTATCTTATAAAAGCTGCGGTAGGAGTACTCGCATCAGTTCCACAAGCTGCGAAATAAGCTGTTGCCGATGCTTTCTCCCGCACCATGAATAGCACCTGCTATGATAATGGCGGCAGCTATGATCGCCAAGGCAATCATGATAGCGCCTATCAAGTGTTGATATTCTTTCATTTTGATTACCTCCACAGCGTCCGATTTGTTATGCAATACCCACGTACAAATTATACCACAAATTTACGAATAAGTCTACCGTGATTTTCGTGAAATATGACAAGGACAGAACGGCTTGCCGCCATCTCCTTCGCGATACTGAGGCCAAGACCGAAGCTGCGGGCTCGTGCGGAGAGAAAGAGCGATAAACACAGTTCTCCGTTGACATTGCGGGGGTGTCTCGTATAATGTTAGGTACAATGTGCGAAATCAAGCGTGATACGAAGCACGGGCGAAAGGCGGTGTCTGTGTATGCTTACGGTGCAGAACGTTTCCCACGATCCGTTTTACAACCAGGCCTTTGAGGAATATGTCTACCAGACATATCTGGACGATGATATTTTCCTGCTGTGGCAGAACGCTCCGACGGTGGTGGTGGGCAGCTATCAGAATATCTGCCGGGAGGTCCACGTGGAGGCCCTGCGGCGGCGGGGAATTCCCGTGGTGCGCCGGATCAGCGGCGGCGGGACGGTCTATCACGATCTGGGGAATGTGAATTATACATACATCGTCCGCGCCAGCGGCGCCGTGGATTACGATGCTGTACTCTCCCCGGTGATCGCGGCGCTGAATGAAATCGGCGTTCCTGCCCGGAAGAACCGAACCTGTGACATCGCCATCGGCGATTTGAAGATCTCCGGCAGCGCACAGCGGATGACAAAGGGGCGGCTGCTGCACCACGGCACGCTGCTGTTTTCCTCGGATCTCGGCGTGCTGGATCAGATCACGACCCACCGGAAAAACGACTGCTTCCAAAGCCGGGGGACACAGTCCGCCATCTGCACCGTCACCAATATACAGGAGCATCTGGCGAGCCCCATGACCATTGAGGAGTTTCAAGATAGGCTGCTGGAGCAGATGGTGCCGCCCGGGAGTCCCCATCTGACGCTGACGGCGGAGCAGGAGGCGGAGGTCTGCCGTTTGCGGGACGAAAAGTACCGCAGCTGGGAGTGGACGTGGGGCAGGACGCCCGCCTTCACCTACGAGAAGTCCGGGAGCTTCCACGGCGCACCTATCCGTGTGGCCTACCAAGCCAAGCGCGGTATCGTCTCGGATGCGGTCATCGACTGCGCCGTTATCGACGGCGCGTTGGCGGCGCAGCTGCTGAACGGCGCGCACTTGGACCCGGAGGGCTTTGCCGCCATCTGCCAGCTGCTGGCAGGCGACGGGGCAGAGGAATTGATGGACTATCTCATGTAAGCAGCTATAAGACACTTTTGAAAATCGTATCGCCGGGTACGGCAGAAAGGAACGACACGATGGAAAAGAAGATCAATATGCCCAAGCTGGCACCGGAAATGGAGAGCGGCGTTCTGTGTGCGTGGCTGAAGGAGGAGGGCGACACCGTCGCCGCAGGCGAGCCGCTCTTTGAGATCGAGACAAATAAGGTTGTCAATCAGGTGGAGGCTACCATCTCCGGCGTGCTGAAAAAGCAACTGGCGGAGGAGGGCGACACCGTCTGTGTGGACACCGCCGTGGCGGTGCTGGAGGCGGAGTGAGATATGGAAAAGAAACCGGAGTGGCTGAAGGTCCGCTATAATCAGGACGCCGTCAACGAGGTGGCGGCGCTGATGCGGGATCTGAAGCTGAACACCGTCTGCAAGGAGGCCAACTGCCCCAATCTGGGTGAGTGCTACCAGAAGCACACCTCCACCTTTATGATCCTCGGCAGCGTCTGCACCCGGAACTGCCGGTTCTGCAACGTCACCACCGGCCATCCGCTGCCCCCCGACCCGGAGGAGCCGATGAACGTGGCAAGAGCCGCTAAAAAGCTGCATCTGCGCCATGTGGTGCTGACCTGCTCCACCCGGGATGACCTGCCGGACGGCGGCGCGGAGCAGTTCGCCAAATGCGTCCGCGCCATTCGGGAGGTCTGCCCCGGCACCACGGTGGAGACGCTGATCTCCGACATGAAGGGCGACCACGCCTCGTTGGACACGGTGATCGCCGCCCACCCGGAGGTGCTGAACCACAACGTGGAGACAGTGAAGGAGCTGCAAGGCGCCGTGCGGCCGCAGGCGCGGTACGAGCGGTCTCTGGGTGTGCTGCGTTACTGCAAGGAGCAGGACCCCACGCTGCTGACCAAGACCGGCTTTATGGTGGGGATGGGGGAGACGGAGGAACAGATCAGCCGTCTCATGGACGATATTTTAGAGACGGGCTGCGACATCCTCACCATCGGACAGTATCTCCAGCCCTCGCCCCAGCACTACCCGCTGGCGCGGTACGCCACGCCGGAGGACTTCGCCCGCTGGAAAGAGCTGGCACTGGCCAAGGGCTTCCGCCATGTGGCGTCCGCGCCGCTGGCCCGCAGCTCCTACAAGGCGTGGGAGGCACTGGAGGACGTGCATGATCTATATTGAGACCGGCTCCACGGATGTGTATTACAACTTCGGGTTGGAATACTACTTCACGCTGGAAAAGCGTCTGCCGGAGACGGTGTTCCTTTTCTGGCGCACCACGCCCACGCTGATGGTGGGCAAGTACCAGAATGTGCTGGAGGAGATCAACAAGCCCTACGCCGATGCCCACGGCATCCATCTGGTGCGCCGCATGAGCGGCGGCGGCACCATCTATACGGACATGGGCGGCTGGCAGTTTACGTTCATCCAGCACAAGGAGGCCGGGGAGATCGAGTTCAGCCAGTACATCGCCCCGGTGATCGGCGCGCTGGGGGAGATGGGGGTGAGCGCCGCCTTCAACGGCCGCAACGACCTGACCATCGGCGGCAGGAAGTTCTCCGGCAACGCCCAGTACCGTCTGGGCGACTGCATCGTGCACCACGGCTCCCTGCTGTTCGATACGGACATCGCGCAGATGGTGGCGTCCACCACGGTGGACAGCTACAAGATCACCTCCAAGAGCATCAAGTCCGTCCGGGATCGCGTGACCAACATCTCTGAGCATCTTCCCGTCCCCATGGACGCGGAGACCTTCAAGGAGACCATGGTGCGCCACATTATGAACGGCAGCACCGACACCTATACCGTCACGCCGAAGGATGAC
>OHLI01001195.1_pt1 | contig 10771 bp, 10 predicted proteins | sample 1569051 | NCBI WGS metagenome assembly OHLI01 (sample SAMEA3879561, study PRJEB24766) | human gut metagenome | biome: human-associated habitat; feature: feces | place: USA | collected 1985/1987
AGGGGGCTACTACGCCTTTGGCAAGGAGCTGTGCAACGGCAACTCGGTGTTCGATTTTGACACCACCAAGCTCAGCGTCCACACGCTGGACATCGGCCTTGCCGGCATCGAGGTCTACGACATCCTGCGGGACGAGCCGCTGGACCGCTGGTATCAGCTGGGCAATGTCATCGCCATCGTGGATGCCCTTCTGCCGGAAGAACTTTCCCCGCAGGCAGAATATATCCTCGCTTCCGAGAGTGCATGGGCGGGCAGTGTCCTCCTGAGCCGCTGTCAGCTGGCCTCTGACGCGCAGAAGCAGGGGGCAGAAGCCCATCTGGCCCGTGCGCTGGAAGCCTGCAAGTGCTCCCGGAAGTTCGGCCCGGAGGAGATCATTGCGAGGGACTGGGCCGATTTGACCGGCGACGATATGGCCCGCATCGCAAAGTGCGGCTACCGGCAGGCCAGCTGCGAAAAGCTTCACTTCGACGCGCACGATGCTTTCACCTCGGCCTACTTCCTCGAGCTGGGTCTGCCCCGTGCTCAGCTGGAAAAGAACATCCCGTCCCTCTTCACCGATCCCGCCTGCGGAAATGTCCTCCGTGTGAAAGGCTTCGTGGAGGATGATGGTCAGTGGTATGAGTTGAATGCTGCCGCCGCCGGTCTGACGGCGGCCCCCATCCCGCAGGGACAGCAGGTGCTCATCGTCATCGGCGAGGGGCTGGACAAGGCCCGGCTGGAAGAAGACTTGAGACAATGAGTTTTCCACAATGAAACAGATCATTGTGCAATATTGATTGCGCCGACCCTCCTGCAGCGTTATAATAGAGAAAAATAAATCAGGAGGCCGTTTCATGAGCACTTCGACCACCCAAAAGCCGACCACCCGCCGCATCGTGGGCATGGTGGTGGGCATTGTCATTATTGGTCTGGGCATCGCCCTCTTCAAGCAGTCCCATCTCGGCAACGACTCCATCAGCGCGCTGAATATGCGCCTTGCCGAGCTGCTGGGCATCTCGCTGGGCGTGCAGAACGTCGCCACCAACATCCTCTTCTTTGCGCTGGAATTCTGGTTCGGGCGCAAGTACATCGGCCTTGGCACCTTCGTCAACGGCATCGGCATGGGGTTCATCGTAACCTTCTTCTACGACCCCATTGCCGCGGCCTTCGGCCCGGCAGCGTCCCTGCCGGAACAGCTGGTGTGGGTGGTGCTGGCCGTCCTTGTGACGGCGCTGGGCGCGTCCCTCTACCAGACGGCTGACCTCGGCATTGCGCCCTACGATTACCTCTCGCTGGGTCTGCGGGACTACACGCACTTCCAGTACTTCGGCTGCCGCGTCTTCACCGACGCCTTCTGCGCCCTGCTCTGCTGGCTCCTGGGCGGTCTTGTGGGTCTGGGTACCCTCATCTGCGCGTTCTGCCTCGGACCCTTCATCCAGTTCTTCAACGGCCTTGTCTCCGAGCGGGTCCTGCAGTATAAGCCCGAAAAAGCATGAGCATAACAAAAAAGACATCCGCCGATGGCAGATGTCTTTTTTGTATCTTACTCGAATTTGAACAGCGGCGTGCCGGTGGAGACGATGCCGCCCGCGATGATATGGAGCTTTGGCAGGTCGTCGGCGTTGGTCACGATGACGGCGCTCTCGGTGGAGAGCCCGGCGGCGCGGATGGCGTCGAGGTCCACGTTCAGTAGGGGCGTTCCGGCTTTGACGGCCTGTCCTTCCCTGACCAGCGGGGTGAAGCTGCTGCCCCGCAGGGCGATGGTGTCCATCCCGATGTGGATGAGCAGCTCGATGCCCTCGGTGCTTTCCAGCCCCATAGCGTGGAGGGTGGGGACGATGGAAGTGACCTTCCCGTCGAAGGGAGCGTAGACCGTGCTGCCGGTGGGCTCGATGCCGCAGCCCGGGCCGAGGATGGCTGCGGCGAACGTCTCGTCCGGGAGCTGTTCCAGCGGGAGAACGATGCCGTCCATGGGGGCTTTGACGACCATCTTTTCACCGGGGAACCGCGTCTCTTCCGCAGTCTTTGCCCTGCCGCCGAAGAGCCTGTCCAAAAAGCCCATAGAGAAAACCTTCCTTCCACTCATGTTTCTTTCAAAGATAGCATACTGACGCCTCAAAAGCAACCGGCGTTTCGCATAAAATGGAGGGAAAAGTTTTGGCAGTTACATCAGAGCGATGAGCTGCTCGATCTCTTCCATCTTAGTAGCCCAGCTGGTGGCGATGCGGACGACGGTGTGGCTGTCGTCGAACTTCTCCCAGAAGCCGAACTTTGCCTTGCCTTCCAGCGCGGCCAGCTGGGTGTTTTCCAGCACGACGAAGAGCTGGTTGGTGGGGGAGTCCATAAAGAAGCGGTAGCCCTTGGCGGCGAGGCCCTTCTTGAGGGCGTTGGCCGTCTCGATGGCGTTGCGGCTGATGCGGGTGTAGAGGTCATCGGTGAAGAGAACGTCGAACTGGATGCCCATGAGGCGGCCCTTGGCCAGCAGAGCGCCCTGCTGCTTGACCATCGTCATGAAGTGGGCCGGTGCGCCGTGGGGGAAGACCACGGCCTCGCCGCAGAGTGCGCCCACCTTGGTGCCGCCGATGTAAAAGACGTCGGTGAGCCTGGCGAGGTCGGCCAGGGTCACATCGGTGCCTTCGCTCACCAGCGCATAACCCAGACGTGCGCCGTCCACGAAGAGGGGCATATGGTAGGTGTGGCAGACGGCGGACAGGGCCTCGAGCTCAGCCTTGCTGTACAGGGTGCCGTACTCGGTGGGGTGGGAGATATACACCATGCCGGGGAAGACCATGTGGTCGTGGTTCGAGTCGGCGTAGAAGGTCTTGCAGAAATCCTCCACCGTGGCGGCATCCAGCTTGCCGTTCTTCTGGGGCAGGCCGATGACCTTGTGGCCGGTGAACTCGATGGCACCCGCCTCATGACCGGCCACATGGCCGGTGGCGGCGGCGATGACGCCCTCCCAGCGGCGGAGCGTGGAGGCGATGACGATGGAGTTGGCCTGAGTGCCGCCGGAGATGAAGAAGACGTCTGCCTCGGGGCAGGCGCAGGCGGCGCGTATCTTCTCTTTTGCGCTGGCGCAGTAGGGGTCGGTGCCGTAGCCGGACACCTTCTCGAAGTTCGTTTCCGTCAGCTTCTGAAGGATGGCGGGATGCGCACCCTCGCAGTAGTCGTTCTCAAAATACAGCATATTCTTTCCCTTTCCTTTATTACGATAAAGAAGATGATGAGTGGGTTGTAGTCGGTGATTCATTTGAAGAATTTCGTGAGTCACTTGATTCTATGCGATACATAGATCATGTAGGAGAAGTGGCAGAGTATATGTTTACTTTAAGCCTGAATGAATTGGGAGAATCATTTTTAAAGATTGATAAGTTTGTATCGCAACCACATCCTTATTCAAGGACTAGACCAAATGGGAAGGAAATTTGAGATGAAAAAAATATCATTGAATACTTTTGAGCAGAAGATGGACTTTGCTGGAAAAGATTATCAGTTAGATCCCACAGAAGAATATGTAATTAATCTGGAAGAAGAACTTTCGTTTCAGTTAGCGATAATGAGCTCTTTTCAGAATATAGGGACACCACCTGCATTAAAGAATTATCATTCCTGGTTGTATAAGAATAATTTTAGTTATGAAATGCCTAATCCAACGAACGAGATTGTTGCCCCATTTTATGGGATTGGTCCTCTTTGGAAAACGGAGTATTCTCAAGGTGTTGTTGTTAAGGCAGAAGATGACGATGATTATTACATAGTGATGGAATGCAGTAGTAAAAATAAAGGGTATGAGCATACCAAAGTAATTCTTACGATGGGTGGGTGCATATAAGAATTTGAATTATTGGAATCAACTTATATTTGAAATTGAGGAGACAAGCATAAATGAGTGATGATCTATTAGGAACAATTATGACGGCATCGGTTACAAGTGCTATTTATGAGGTGTTTTTTTACCCTCAAATCATGCTATAGGTAAAAGTTTTACAGTAAGACACTGGAGAATAATTATGGAAATAGTAGAACATAAGGTGAAAACGTTATCAGAGTTTGTTGATTATATTAATTTATGTAGCAAAAAAGAGTACACTCAATTCTCGAATTTTGATAGAATTTTATATCGTGGACATGCAAATAAAGAATGGAACTGTCTTCCAAAGCTGTTTAGAAATGCTAAGTGGTTTAATAATGAAAAAACTATAATCAACGAAATTATTCGTAGATGTCCAATTGAGTTTGAGGTGTTATCTGCATTTGAAAAATTAGTTAAAATGCAACATTTAGGTGCGCCAACAAGATTGTTGGATTTTACGGGAAATCCGTTAATAGCATTATATTTTGCGTGTGATGACAACACTCAGCTAGATAAAGATGGCGTTGTAATGGTTTGCTCTTTTCCCGTATTTTGGGAGAAACAGATACCGGTAGAGGGGTTATTGAAGGATGTATTTCCTGATTTTAATAATATGTTTATTTCTATTAACCAGGAAAATCTTTCGCCACTTATTAATTCAAGTAATACATTGGGGTTAAGTGTTGAACTTAAAAATGAAAGAATACGTAATCAAGACGGGTAATTTGTATTATATACATATCATGGTGAATACACGAAAATATTTAATCCGTTAGAGGAAAATAATTGTATTCAGGAAAGATTGATTATACCTAGTGAATGCAAAAGGAGTATATTACAAGAGCTTAGCAGGTGTGGTATCAACAGAGCATTTGTTTATCCAGAGCTTGAAAATCAAATTATTGATATTTTGAACAGGCTATGAGGAACTCAAATTATATCATGATACATATGGTAATCTGGATATTAAGGCAAAGTATGTCACTCCATCTGGATTTATTCTTGGTAAATGGGTCAGCCAAAAGAGAGTATTAGTCAAAAAGCATGGTATAGATGCGACTGAATAGATGATGTAATTATTGCAATTAAGAAAACATATCGTTATATTTGTAAATCATATGGATTGGAGAAAAAAGAATTAAGTTTGTGAAATATATATAATAAAACTTGGACCAGAGGTACAAGAAATGGAAAACTATATGAGAAAACATTCTATATACCGGCTATGAGGCATTTACGTTTAAACGTGGAAAAGTAAAGATTTATGGTCAAAAATAATGTGTTAATGATGAATAATACGTTTTGTGTTGACATGATGATTTTTGAAATCTTGTGAGATGTGACTTGTTTATACGAAAATTGATGATGTGAAATCTATTACACACTAATGCTTATGACTTTATGTTATAATTGTCATAAATATTAGTGAAAGGATAGTTAGAGAATGAATACTAAAGTCTTAGGAAAAAATATTGTATATTTACGAAAAAAGAATGATATCACACAGCTTATTCTAGCAGAGAAAATTGGCATTTCAAGAAAACAATTACATAATTATGAAAGAGCTAAAGTTAAAAATCCAACGTGTTTTGTACTATCACAAATTGCAATGATATTTAATATTCAACAAGAATTATTGGATAGAAATGACTTGGAATTAGTTGAAAGAAACGGAGGTAATATTTCTGATGGCAATTAGTGAAGAAATAAAGAAACGTATTTATAGTGTGTTGAGTGACGGAAAAGTGCATTATACTGAGGAAATTAGAAAAAAATGTGTAGATGATGGAATTCTTAAGGAGGATGAAGTAGGAAAAATTAGAGGGGTTGTATACTATCTAAAAAAAAGGGATTCAAGGATAAAATCAGAAGGTCGAGGAAAATATAGACTGGTTGATGATGTTCAAGATAATACGATGACAAATGATGATTTACAAAATGCAATTGAGACTATTGAAAATTGTATGGACGAATGGAGAAGTATTAATTGGCTACGATGTTCAGAAGATCAGTTAAATAAAATTAGGGATGATTTTAAAGATTTAAAATTTTTGGCTAAAGAGATTAACAACTTTGAAAAAAGGGAAAAGTGGTAATAGAATAACTTGCGGTGCAATGAAATTATAATGCTGAATGTATTTTATAAGTATTGTATTATGGTATGCTGATCTGACTAGGGATAAAAATAAGTCATCTGATGATGGGATGAGCACTTTAAGAACACTATTAAGCTTGAAAGTGGACGTGATATAAGCAATTATTCTGCGTGGCTGACTTGAAAAAGTAAATTCCAGTGCAAGAGTAAATTCCATCGTGATTTAAATTTGAGACTATGAAGAAAAGTCTGTAAATAATAATCTTCTATGATAATGATTGAGCTGGAAGCGCTAAATTGGAGCTTCCAGCTCTTGTTTTATATATACCCGTCTTCCGTCGTAGTACTATGAAAGTTCCGACGTTTTCAAATTAAAAATTTTGATGTACAAAGTTACAATACGGAGCAAAACGCGACGAAAGTTATTCTCTAATAAAGAATACCAACCGACAGCAGCAAGAAAGTTCCGATAGGCAAGACGATGATTTGTACGACGAACTGTACTTTGACGACAGCCCGTATTGACGCAAAAAGTAAATTTAATACCATATTTTTCAAAGAGGGTATTGACAACGCAGAGATTTGCAGCATAATAGTGGTGTGGGGTATAACTACTATGAACAATTATGAATTTTTAGAGAAACTCGGCTTTTCGTCAAACGAAGCAAAAGTATATGGAACACTAATTAAACATAAAGTGTTAAACGGTTACGAAATCGCAAAACTTTCGGGCGTTGCGCGTTCGTTGGTGTACGAGGTTATCAATCGCTTGGTGGCAAAGGGCGCGGTTATTCGTATAGACGGAGAGCCGAATTTTTACAAGCCTATCGAGTATCAAGACCTTATACGTAGCATCAAGGAAGAAAACGAAAAGAATATTGCCTGCGCCGAACGCGAGCTACAACAACTTGCAACGGAAAACGCCGACGTCGATTATGTAATGAATATAGTGGGCGAAGAAAAATACGTTGCTAAGGCAAAGGAACTTATCGACAGCGCGCAAGCGGAAATTTCGCTGTCCATTTGGCGAGAGCCGTTCGAAGTGCTACGTAGTAATATCGAAAACGCAATATCCCGCGGGGTAAAGGTGTATATTTTTACCTTCGAAAGCATTTTGGTCGAGGGCGCAACGGTGTATTCGTACAATATCAACGACGTTTCAACACTGTTTCCATACCGTAGAACAACAATTATAATCGACGGCGGAGAGTGTTTAGTCGGAGAAGAAGGCGATCGCAACGTTTACGTGCATACGCGCAATCATTCGGTTGTTTCCCTTGCCACCGACGAAATTGTTTTGAATGTTTTTTGGAATAAACTTATCGAAAAAGAAAACCTGCTGTCCAAGGGTTGCTCCGGTGCGGATTTTTTGCAAGCCATACACAATTTGGCGGAGCGCTACGGCATTACCGACGAGATGACCAAGAATTTCCTTGTTTACAATTTTCAAAAGGAGAAAACTCAAAATGGCAAAAAACGTTGAACGATTACAGGCGCGCGAAGCCAAGGAACTTATCCGCCGCGAAAAGCAGTTGGGCGCAAGAAGCAACAAGTTTTATTTGATTTACTTGTTTATGATTTTGTCGCTCATCTACATAACGGACGAAATCGCGTCTACTATATCCATTCAGTTTCAGGCGAATATAGTTACAGAATTCTTCGTAAAAAATATGGGTATGGAATACGGCGCGGGATTATCGCTCTTTTCCGCCATAGGTTTTATTTCCTATCCGGTAACACTGCTTATTATTTTCTATCGTCCCCTTGCGGACAAATTCGGGCGTAAGCCGTTTTTGGTTATTAACACGTTATGTATGGGCTTAGGGCTGTTCCTTGTGTATTTATCCAAAGATATCTACGTTTACATGATAGGCGGCACGTTGATGAGTTTTATGGTCTCGCACGATATGCAATGCGTGTACATACTGGAATGCTCCGACAAAAAGTCTCGCGCCCGTAACTACGCAATCGTAAAAGCGGTGGCGATACTGGGCACGTTACTTGTTCCGTTGCTTAGGGCTACACTCATGCAAAACGTAAGCGAGCGTTGGCACGTAGTATATTTGGTGCCGGCAATTATCGGTTTTGTAATGTCGTTATTCGCGCTGCTTTTTGCTAGGGAAACAAACGCATTTTTGACTAAAAGAATAGAGTATTTAAAAACGCCTATAGAAGAACGTGAACAACGCAGCAAGGAAGGACGCGAACAAAACGCACAAGGCGGAATTCTGACCGCTGTAAAATTCGCATTCAGACACAGACAATTGCGCTTTTTGATTATTGCTTGTTGCTGCTTTTATCTCGCTTCGTTAGGTACGGCAACGTACAGTACGGTCATGGCAAAGTCGGCGCTGATGACGGAAGAAGAAATAACTCTTGCTTTGTTTCTGTATCCCGTCGGCAACGCGCTGTTTACATTGATTTCCGGTTTTGTGTCGGATAAATTCGGACGTAAAGTAACTATAGTCGCAATGTCTTGTTCGGCGTTGACGTGTTATTTGCTGTTTATCTTTAGCGGTATGTTCAAGTGGACTCCGTATTTGACGGGTTTTGCTATCGGCGGATTTATGGGCAGTTACTGGGGCGCAGGCGATACCATCGGCGGAATTATGTTTTCCGAATCGACTCCTACAAACCTGCGTTCGTCGGTTACGGTAATCAATACATTGCTTAACGGAGTTATGGGCGGACTTGCAACAGTTATTACTATGATACTGCTGCCTATCATTCCTGAACGCATGTTCGGCTATATGTATTTGGGCTTGACGGTTCCGGGGCTTGTAGGTGCAATTGTAATAATGTGGCTGTTTGTCGGCGAAACTCGCGGACTTGATCTTAAAACTGTAACCGGTACGGAATGGGATAAGCCTAAAAAGGTTAAAGAAGAACAACAGGATGGTGAATAAAATGAATAACAAACGATTTGAAATCGGCGCAAGCGAACAGCCGTTAGATATTATTAAGGAAACGTGCGGTTTTGCGGGCGTTTTTAAGCAAATAGGTGTTATAGGGGATTCTTTGGCATCGGGCGAGTTTGAAAGTCACGATGAAAACGGAAATATAGTTTATACCGATATGTACGAGTACTCGTGGCCCGCCGTTTTAGAGCGCATTACTGGAACAAAATACAACAATTATTCCCGCGGCGGAATGACCGCGCGCGAGTATGTTCAAAGTTGGGCGGACACAAACGGATTTTGGCAATGGAATCAAGCGTATATTATTGCGTTAGGCAACAACGATTCGTTTGTGTTCGGGCATCCTCTGGGAAGTGTCAAGGACGTCAACGCCGATTGTCCGCAGGATAATGGCGATACGTTTTTCGGTAATATGGGCAAAATCGTTTCCAAACTTAAAACAATAGAGCCTAACGCGCGTATTTTTGTTGTAACTCCTCAACTGCGCGGTGAAGCGTGTGATAACGATATCCGTTATATCGCAAGCGAACTCGCCAAATTTTGCGATATGTTTGAGTTTACTTACTTGCTGGATATGACTGCGCATGCGCCCGTATACGATGCAGAAATGCGTAAATCGTTCGGGTTGGGCTTTCATCCGAACCCGATGGGCTACTATGCATACGCGTTGATTGTGGGAAATTATATCGATTACATTATCAGAAGTAACCCGCAGGAATTTGCTACGATACCGTTTGTAGGTACGTTGCTCAAAAACAAAGATTACAAATAGAATAAAGATTTCAATTAGTTCTTTTCAATATTTTATCAATTAACTCTGACACAGATTTGACACAGCCTTCTGCATATTGCTTTACAGTAGCTGGAGAATGATGGAATGTATAACCATGCTTTGTTGCCCTTAACATATCAATGTCATTTTCAGCATCACCAATGGCGTAGATTTGTTCATGCATGAATCCAAGTTTCTGACAAAGGATGTTCATGGCGTTCCCTTTTGAACAGTCTCTACACGCCATGTCAACATCCTGGATATTTACAAAAGCTCTCACCTCCTGGTGATCTGACTTTTCCAGCCAGTCTGCAAAAGCTTTTGCAGATTTATTGTCTTTGAAATGGAATGACATTCCATAAAGTTTTTCCGTTTTTAATAAATCAATACTGCTAATAGGTGTTGTTGGCAGGCTGTACTGCTTTTTTTGATTGCATGAAAATACGTTGTCTTTCGTATGAACTGTTAATGGTATATCCGATGTATATTCGTTTATTATTTTTTTGATTGCTGTAAATGATACAGGTTCTTCATGCAGTATTTGTTGATGACTATCCGCGATAATACTCCCTGTACCGGCAATCATGTAATCAGGCAAAAGATATCCTTCCAACGGAGCAACTATCCATGGCAATGCTCTGCCGGAGTTAATTACGATCAGATTTCCTCTTTGCTGGAATTCCTTTATTGCATCTAAATCTGATTCCTTAAAATATGTTTTTCCATTATCAGAGAACAATATTGTTCCATCCATGTCTGTAAATAAAATATTTTTCTGTTTCATATTTTTTCCCTGCTAAATTGATTGTCTTGTTGCATTATCCTGGAAGCTAAAGTAATCAGGGCGATGGCGTGACTGGGTATATTCAAACATAACACCATCACTATTGTAAGTATGAGAGGTGACAACAGCCATACAGTTATAGTCTCCAAGATCCAAATATTTTTCATCAATTTCAGTCATCTTTTATACGGTCATGATACGTTTACTTGTGACAATGGAAACTCCAAGAGTATTTTCCAGATAATCGTAAATCGACTTTTCTGCAATCTCTTTAGTTAGATCTTTAGCAACGCTTTTCAAAAAATAATTATGGTTTTATAAATTTTTTCCGATCTCCTCAAGTTCGTTCATGGAATCCTTGTTTTTTTCA
>OHLI01001197.1_pt1 | contig 10755 bp, 10 predicted proteins | sample 1569051 | NCBI WGS metagenome assembly OHLI01 (sample SAMEA3879561, study PRJEB24766) | human gut metagenome | biome: human-associated habitat; feature: feces | place: USA | collected 1985/1987
CTATGAAGAAACTTACGATTATTTTTTATTTATTTTTAATTCCATTATGTGTTTTTGCACAAAATGAAAGTTCCATTTCACATACCAAAACAGTTAATGATTCTACTTTGATTAAAATACATGCTATTGTAGAAGATATAGATTTTCGTATGCATGGACTTGATAGATACAAACTATATCCAACAGAAAATATATATAATTTTCTGCAATTAGATACAATGACAGGGAAAATAGAAATTGTACAATGGTCTTTGGATGATGATAAAGAAGGTTCTGCAACCCTTAATAACGAAGACCTATCTCTTGGTACAGGCTGTGGAACATTTGAATTATATCCAACAAAAAATATATATCAATTTCTTTTGTTAGATAAAGTAACAGGAAGAAGATGGCATGTTCAATGGGGATTTGAATCAAGTAAAAGATGGATAAAAAGAATCTATTAAATCAGTAATATGCATATTGCCATCACCGTTATCTTTTTTGCAGTGGTAATCTTTATTAAATTGAAGATGCCAATGTGGAAAGGCAAGTATTCTGAAAAACTTGTGAATAACAAGATTCAAGAGTTACCAGAAGAGTATGTTGTTTTTAATGATTTACTATTCGAAAGTAACGGATATTCAACACAAATTGACCATATTGTAGTTTCACCTTATGGTGTCTTTGTAATTGAAACAAAGGGATATAAAGGTTGGATTTTGGGCAGAGAGAACGGTGAATACTGGACGCAAACCATCTATAAAAGTAAACATCAATTTTACAATCCGATAAAACAAAACGCTGGACATGTAAGATTTTTGCATCATTTGCTCAAATGTTCAACGGATATACTTTTTATTCCAATTGTCGTTTTCAATAACAGTGCGGAATTAAAAGTGCATGCTGACAATAACATAGTTGTAAACAGATATAATCTAAAACGTGCTATATTACAATACAGAACTGCTGTTCTTAATCAGGAGACCATAAATTGGATAATACAGACAATTAACCAGAATCGCATAATCGCTGATAAAGAGAAACTAAAACAGCATAAGCATAACGCAAAGGCTCGGCAATACAGAAGTTCACGCCTAATAAATCAAGGTGTTTGTCCTCAATGCGGAGGACATCTCATTTTGAGGAAAGGCAAGTACGGCACTTTCTATGGATGTTCAAACTTTCCCACATGCAAGTTTACCATAAACTCATAAATAGCAATCCTTGTTTTATATAGTATCAGAACATAAAACAAAACCCTTTCTTTCGTGATACATTGAATCGTTCAATTTCTATAGAAAGTGATTTCTTCAACTGCCTTGCCATAAAGTCCAAAAACGGCTGATTAGTTTCTTCATTCTGACATTGGCGCAGGGAAAGAATATATTCTTCTCTATCTTCTTTAAATATTTTGGTCGGAAAAAGGTGATAGCAAAATTGGATGTAGTTCATCAGTAATCGAGCCGTTCTTCCGTTGCCATCCACCCACGGATGAATAGTTACTAAATTAAGGTGGGCATTAAAGCTCAACTCGTATTGTTCCCGAAATGTTCCCATTTTCTTTTGCTTCTCTTGAAGAATCGCACAAAGTTCATCCACCTTAGCAGGAACTTTCAAATAGTTCATATAAGAATGTCCACCAACACCAGCCGTAACACCACATAGACGGAACTCTCCTTTAGAAGAATCAAAAGAGCCACCCATCACACTGTGAACGCTGCCAGTAGTACGCATCAACATTGCATTCAACCTTTTCAGAAAAGCAGGAGTTATAGGTACAAGACTGCCTGATTCAGTTTTGGCAAGTTCATACGCTTGCTTCAAATCTTCATTCATCAGATGATGCACAAGCGGTTTCCCTTTCGCTGTTACTCCCTCGTCAAAGAGAAGCTGCGTATCAAGTTCGGTCAACGTTGAGCCTTCTATGGCTGTGGAATGGGTAATGAGAGAATAAAGGTAGTACTTATCATAGTCCACCGCTTCACTGATACCAAGTTTTTGAAACTTCTGGTACAACAGTTCTATTTCTTGCCAAACACCTTGTTCCATTACTTTTATTTAATAGGCTTTATTTCTTTTCAAAGGTAACTTATTTACTACGTTCAACCAAAAGAAATAATGACTTACTGCTATATTTTTTGCACGTGTGGGGAAAATTTAAACAAAAAAAGCTAAGTGATTGACTTCTCAACACTTAGCTTTTATCTTTGTACCCAGACCCGCATTTGAAATAATTAAAGTGGGGAAAATGCGGGTAAAAAGAAAAGCGCAGAAAAACACAGCAATCCAACTATATTTCAAGCATTTACAATTAGATTAAATTTTAATCTCGGTTAATCAAATTGCAAAATATTCAGCAGATGTGGGGAAAATGTGGGGAAAATATCTATATTTGTATCAGAATAGAAACTTAACCCGTACGCCCATGAAAGTAACCTTTATCATTAAAAAAGCAGCCAAGCGATATGATACAGAATCAATGGCTACAATCTATGTACGCTTTAGAAACGGCAGGCAATTAGACTCCGTTGCTCCTACCCAGTTGGCTATCAATCCTAACCTATGGGATGATAAAGATGAATGTGTAAAAACAAAAGCAGTCTGCAATGAAGAGATGCGTACTCATATAAACGAAGAGATACGCCATTTGAAAACCTATATAGAAAAGGTGTATCAACAGGAAAAGGAAACCATAAACAAAGAGTGGCTAAAAATAACACTTGATAAATTCTACCATCCTGAAAAATACTTCATGCCAGAGCAAGTGGTTATCAAACCTACCACCGGAGAACTATTCGATGAATTTCTAAACAAGCACCCTTTATCAGAAGTGCGAAAGAAAAATTTCCGAGTTGTCAAAAGAGCCCTACTGCGTTATGAACTCTATGTAAGGGAAACAAAGAGAGGACAAAAAGACTTTGTCCTCGATGTGGATTTGGTAACACCAGACACACTTCGGGATATGTGGGATTTCTTTCAGAACGAATACCAATACTATGAACTTTATCCGAGTATTTATGAAACCATCCCCGAAAAGAGAACACCACAACCAAGAAGCAAGAATACACTGATTGACTGTTTTTCAAGGATACGCACGTTCTTCCTATGGTGCTTCGACAACAAGCATACCACAAACAGACCTTTCGACAAATTTCCGATAGAAGAATGTACATACGGTACACCTTATTATATAACACTTGAAGAAAGGGACAGAATTTTCAATGCCGACCTATCAGCCACTCCGCAACTGGCAATACAGAGGGATATATTTATATTCCAAACACTGATAGGCTGTCGAGTGAGCGACCTATACCGTATGACCAAACTAAATGTGGTTAATGAAGCCATAGAATACATTCCCAAGAAAACAAAAGAAGGGAATCCGGTCACGGTACGTGTCCCTCTTAATGACAAGGCAAAAGAAATCCTTGAACGCCATAAAGAATATAAAGGGAAACTGTTACCGTTCATATCCGAACAAAAGTACAACGATGCCATAAAAAAGATATTCAAATTGGCTGGAGTTGACCGAATCGTAACTATCTTAGACCCATTGACTCATAACGAAGTCAAACGACCTATTTATGAAGTGGCAAGCAGCCATTTGGCAAGGCGTACTTTTATCGGCAATATCTACAAAAAGGTGAAAGACCCGAACCTCGTTTCCGCACTATCGGGACACAAGGAGGGAAGCAAAGCTTTCAGGCGATACAGAGATATTGACGAAGAAATGAAAAAAGACCTTGTGAAACTATTAGATTAATATACTTTAAACTTTTTAGCGTATAAAATCAAGAAACAAATAAAAGAAATTCCTAACTTTGCAAGAAAATAAATTTAAAATTTGTATTATGGATAGATTGTTGCCAATAAGAATAGAAGCATGCCCACTTATAGACGCTTTAATTGAGTTCCGTTTTGAAGCAGCTATTACCAAAAGCGCAGTTTTTGGCATCATATACAATCTCATAAAAGAAGAGTATAGAGGAAATGTCATTAATTTGCCCATTTTACAAATCCCAGAACAAATTAGGGAGGTTGACCCTAACTTAAAATTTAAGCCCCTATACAGAATTGAAAACGAAAGATTTGTAATTCAAATAGGATATGATGTTTTGAGCATAAGCTCAAAAATGCCATATATAGGTTGGAGCGATTTTTCTAAACATTCATTTTCAATAATCAACAAGGTTATTAGTTCTGGAATAATAAAGCGTGTATCAAGAATAGGACATAGATATATTAATTTCTTCAAAGGAGATATTACCAATGGTCTTACGATGTCTTTTTCCATGACAGAAAAATACACATCTGAAAACTTATTGATACGGACAGATGTCAAAGATGGTAATTTTATGAACACCCTACAATTTGTAAATAATGCAAACTACAAACCACATCCTAATTCTATAGAAGTGGTAGGCTCATTAATTGATATTGATACGTCTCGTGAATATTCCGACAACTATTTCACTTCTAATATAGAACAAGAAATAAATATGGCTCATAAATGCGAAAAAAAGTTGTTTTTCTCTTTGTTAAAACCAGACTTCCTAAATAGTCTAAAACCTGTTTTTGAAAATGAATAGTTTAACGACTTACATAAATACCAATATCCTATTAATGTCTGCCTTATCATGTATGACATTAACAGACACGGAATTGCTTTCTTTATCAAGTAGGCAAACATATAATGATGCTATAATACCGTCTATTAACACTCCTGTCAATCCAATAAATATTTATACAAATTATTCCATTAAGGACATTCCTATCTCAACAGAGACCATTCATGTTAATATTCCCGAGCATGAAGATTTTGAGATAATCAATTCTTTTGCGAATAAGATGTTAACGGAAGCAACTCCTATAGATGAAGAAATTCAAAATGTCATTAATGACCACTTTTGGGATATGCTATGATTACAGAAGATGAATTAAAAAAATATCTACCCAAATATTTGTCAGAAGAAAATTACAAGACCCTTTTGGCAGAACTCAAATCTTTCCCTTATAACATAGATGGAAGGATGTACACTTCTATGCTTGACAAGAATGTCATTTTTCAAGGAGATGGCTTAAAAAAAATGCCTATAATTGATTTAGTTAACATCGAAAGAGGTGTAAAAAATGTAAGCTGTTTGATTTTATCAAACACTTGTGATATGGATTTATCTAATTCTCGTATGTTTCCTGCTTCAATCATGTATGCTCCTATTATAAATCTCACAACATATATTTCAGTTCTTCAAAAACAAGGTGTTAATAGTAGCAAAATTGAAAACCACATTTCAGATCTCAAACAACAAAAAATAACCCAAATAATCTTTCTTCCTGCAAATTCCCAAATGGAAGATTCAATAGTTTTTCTTGATAAAATCTATCATGTTGACAATCGCTTTATAAACCGAGACACATTAGAAGATCAACGCTTATTTTCTTTAAGCGATTATGGTTTCTATATGTTAATATTCAAATTGTCGATACATTTCTCACGCATACAAGAGAAAGTTAATAGAGGTTGCATTGCTAATTAACTTGTATGGGACAACAAGAATATGATAATTTCAAAAGACTGATAAAGGAATGGCTTGACAACCATCCGGATGAATACGCCGATTTCGTAGAGGAAATGAACGACAAGAAGTTTAAAGGATTCTTCAAAGTTTTCAAGATAGCCACGAAATTAGCACCGAAATACAAGGAAGCCGCACGTAAAAGGATAGGCGATGACAGAACACCCGACTTTGAAGAACTGGAAAATATCCTTTTGCATTCAGACCTTGCCGAGAAAATAGTGAACGAGTTTCATAACCCAAACAAGAAAAGTATTGTCCCCGCCATGCTCGCATGGCTGTATTACGGACGGAGCTATGAATGCATGGTGGAACAGGGAGAGGAACTGACCCAAAGAAAGGATATACCTAAATTGTACAAATGGCTTATTTCCGGCATGGTCAAGTTCATTATAAGAAAAAGCATCACCAATGGAATGAGAAGTAAAGAGGACTGGCAAGTTTTCAGGAAGCAACAGAAAGCCATAGAAGAGAACACTCTTGTGGAATGGGCAATAGAAGAAGATGAAGATACGGACGAGGAAGACACAGATACCTTATCAGAAGAACAACCGAAGACCGCAGGACGCAAAGCCGACACACGCACACTGTCTGAACTTCTGATAGAAAGACATGCCATACTGATTGAAAGAATTGGCACACGATTGAAAACCCATGCTACGGAAACAGATATAGCACGGTTGTTTATCGCATTGGTAGAATACCGTTTCATGAGGAAGTGTCCCATCAAGACTTTCAGAAATGCGCTGCACAATCAATTCAAAGAACAAGAAATAGTCCACGAAAGAGGTATTCAGAAAGCATACAGAAATCTCATTTCACCACTTGGAAACAGCAAAAAACTGATAAAAGACATTGGTGAAGACCATGAAGCTATCGAAGAATTGAAAGCATATCTATCCAATTGAAATTCGTTTAATTCGCTTTTTGATTTTACGAATTTAACGAATTGAATATCATTGTTTTACGATTAATTTTCGCTATATATTTGCGCCACTATCCTAATCGGGGTAGTGGCTTTTCGTTTATAATACTGCCAAAACGGGAAGTCTTACAACCGGCAGTTTCAAGAGCCTATGACAGACTTATTGGCAATTATCCAAAACGGCAACGGCAACATTAAGTTGGAAGTAACAGGAGAAGATTTGCTTTTATTCTCCAACCAGTTAATAAGCCGTGCGAAGCATGAACTTTCTACAGCTATTGCGGAAGCAAAAAAGGAAAAGTACCTCACCAAAGAGGAAGTGAAAAAAATGTGCGATGTTTGTGACACCACACTCTGGCACTGGTCTAAGAAAAACTACCTAAAGCCTGTAAAGGTCGGCAACAAGGTCAGATACCGCCAATCCGACATTCAGAAAATCTTAGGTGGACATAACCCTTTAATCTAAGTCTATGAAGGAGGAAGAATATATGCGCGTAGGAACAACTTTGTACAAGGTGGTCAATCAGCCATGTGCCAATGGCGGTTATGAAAAGAAACGTGTCGTATGGAACAACAGCACATTACGGCAGGACTACGGAAAGAACTATCTTGCCACCGTTCCCAAGTATGACGGCTTTTGCACAGTTCCCAATCATTTGAACTACCAAAAGGAGATTGAGGGGTTTCTGAACCTTTACGAGCCGATAGAACATAAACCGCAGCAAGGGGAGTTTTCTCATATCCAATCCTTGATGCGGCACATCTTTGGAGAGCAATACGAACTGGGTATGGATTATATGCAACTGTTGTATTTACAGCCGACACAGAAGCTGCCCATTGTTCTGCTTGTTTCGGAGGAACGCAACACAGGCAAAAGTACGTTCTTAAACTTCCTGAAAGCCGTGTTTGAGAACAACGTGACTTTCAACACCAATGAGGATTTCCGAAGCCAGTTCAATTCAGACTGGGCAGGAAAGTTGCTTATCGTGGTGGACGAGGTCTTACTCAACCGCAGGGAAGATAGCGAGCGATTGAAAAACCTAAGCACGACTTTCACCTACAAGGTGGAAGCCAAAGGCAAAGACCGAACGGAGATTGCTTTCTTTGCCAAGTTCGTGCTATGTTCCAACAACGAATATCTGCCCATACTCATAGACGCAGGAGAAACACGCTACTGGGTGCGGAAGATAATGCCGTTGCAGAGTGATGATACCAACTTTCTGCAAAAGCTAAAAGCGGAAATACCCGCATTTCTTTATTTCCTGACCCAAAGGGAACTATCCACAACACAGGAAAGCCGTATGTGGTTCAACCCAAGACTGACACATACCGCAGCCTTGCAGAAAATAATCCGAAGCAACCGCAACCGACTGGAAATAGAAATGACCGAGTTGTTGCTTGACATCATGTCGAACATGAACGTGGAAAGCGTATCATTCTGCCTGAACGACCTTGTAACCTTGCTACTCTATTCACAGGTCAAGGTTGAAAAGTATCAAGTGAGAAAAGTTGTGCAGGAAGTATGGAAACTTACTTCCGCACACAATTCGCTATCCTACACCGCTTATGAGTTCGCCCCCCATCGTGAGTGCCACTATGAGCCGAAAAGGAAAACTGGTCGGTTTTATACGGTAACGAAAGAACAACTGACCACTATCTAATTATTTTGATGAAATGATGAATAAGGGAAGTAACATATTGCCTTACAGATAGATATGTATTCATCAAACACTCATCAACAACGATTGCTGATGAAAAAAGAAAACATCATTTTTCTTTTGGCAAGCAATCTGATGAGAAAAAGATGAATCGATATAATTCTGTTTAACAGCGTATTACATTTCAAATTCATCAAATCATCATTTTTTCATTCACCTACAAATCTGTAAGAAAATGACAATAGAAGAAGCTAAAAGCATACGAATAGCCGACTACCTGCACAGCTTGGGTTATTCACCAGTAAAACAACAAGGTATCAACCTTTGGTACAAATCTCCGTTTAGGGAAGAGAGTGAAGCATCGTTCAAAGTGAATACCGAACGTGAACAATGGTATGATTTCGGTTTGGGAAAGGGCGGAAACATCATTGCACTGGCTGCACATCTGTACGCTACCGACCATGTACCTTACATCTTGAAACGGATAGCGGAGCAAACACCGCACGTGCACCCGGTATCTTTCTCTTTTGGCAAGCAAAGCTCTTCCGAGCCGAGCTTCCAACATCTGGAGATTGTTCCGCTGTCATCTCCTGCCCTGCTTGCCTACTTGCAAGGTAGAGGAATAAATACAGAACTGGCGAAAAGAGAATGTAGTGAAGCCCGTTTCACCCACAACGGCAAGCGGTACTTTGCCATCGCCTTTCCCAATGGTTCGGGTGGGTTTGAGGTTCGCAACCGCTATTTCAAGGGCTGCATCGCCCCAAAGGAAATCTCCCACATCAGACAGTCTGGGAAAGCGAGGAATACCTGTTATGTGTTCGAGGGGTTCATGGACTACCTCTCCTTTTTGACATTGAGACAAGAGAGCTGCCCGAATTATCCGGAATTGGACGGGCAGGACTACATCGTATTGAACTCCGTATCGAATGTAAACAAGGCTCTCTATCCGTTGGGCAATTACGAACGCATCCACTGCTTTTTCGACAACGACCATGCAGGCATGGAAGCCCTCCAACAAATCCGCAAGGAATACGGCAGAGACCGATACATCCGTGACGCTTCGCAGACTTACAGCGGATGCAAGGACTTGAACGAATACTTACAGAAACAGGTTGAAAGAAAAAGGCAAGTCCAATCCGTCAAAGGAGTGAGCAGCCAGTCACCGAAAAAGAAAAACGGCTTTCGGTTATAGCCCACTATAACTACACGCTCCGCTTTCGTAGTTGTGGGCTCTCCCGAGGGGATTAGGGCTTTGCCCTAATAACCCACTCAGGGCGTTTCACCCCTGAGAACCCCGAGCAAAGAGTGACCCTCTCTTTGCAACCTCCGCTTATGGGCTACCCCTAAGAACCCCTCTGCAAAAGCAAGCAAAATAATAAATTGCAAACAAAAAAAAGCTATGGCGACAAAATCAAGCATACATATCAAGCCTTGCAACATCGCATCGAGCGAGGCACACAACCGAAGGACTGCCGAATATATGCGTAACATCGGGGAGTCCAGAATCTATGTCGTTCCCAAACTTTCCACTGACAACGAACAGTGGATAAATCCCGACTTCGGCACTCCCGAACTACGGACGCACTATGACAACATCAAGCGGATGGTCAAGGAAAAGACCGGACGTGCCATGCAGGAAAAGGAACGTGAACGCAAGGGAAAGAATGGAAAGATTATCAAGGTGGCGGGATGTTCACCCATCCGTGAAGGAGTATTGCTCATCAGACCGGATACCACACTGGCTGATGTACGCAAATTCGGTGAAGAGTGTCAAAGACGCTGGGGCATCACTCCGCTACAAATTTTCCTGCACAAAGACGAAGGGCATTGGCTGAACGGTCAGCCGAAAGCGGAAGACAAAGAGAGCTTCCAAGTCGGTAACAGATGGTTCAAACCAAATTATCATGCTCATGTCGTATTCGACTGGATGAACCATGAAACCGGAAAGAGCCGAAAGCTCAATGACGAGGATATGGCAACCATGCAGACCTTGGCTTCCGATATTCTCCTAATGGAACGTGGGCAGTCAAAGGCTGTCACAGGTAAGGAGCATTTGGAGCGAAACGACTTTATCATTGAGAAACAGAAAGCCGAACGCGAAAAGGATCGCATGGATAATATTGCTCGTTCTTCTACGGAACGCACAGTCATAACGGAAAAACAGAAACAGAAGCTAAAAGAAAAAGCCGAATACGAAAGACAAAAAGCTGAAAAACAAAAGCTGAATACTGATAAATCAGTAGCTGCGGCTGAAATGTCATCATATCCCAAACTCGCAAATTCCATAAGAAAAAATAAGTATATCCTGCTCTACCCAATCTACGATGTTACGGCGCCGCTTAAGAAAGATTTGCCAAAAATAACCCTAACAATCGCCTCTGCCATTCTCTCTAAGCCTGAGAACTGAAAAGAATATTTAGTATCAACTGACAAAAAAACTCCCTGTATCGGTTCTTCTGACACAGGGATTTTCGTTTATTTATCTCTCATACACCTCAAATTCGGGTGCAATATACGGGTGTGTTCGGTTCTGCTGCATAGTCAGGTGCTTTTTGCCGCCCAGAGCGTGATACAGCGCCGTAACACCCGACGGAGGGCAGATATAATCTCCAAG
>OHLI01001204.1_pt1 | contig 10709 bp, 8 predicted proteins | sample 1569051 | NCBI WGS metagenome assembly OHLI01 (sample SAMEA3879561, study PRJEB24766) | human gut metagenome | biome: human-associated habitat; feature: feces | place: USA | collected 1985/1987
CGCTCCGCAACCGAAGATCTTCTCGCGCAGGACTATTGGCTCACCTATTCGGGGAGCTGGTGGAACGCCGCACTCAGAGTCAATCAGCATCAGGCCCTTGAGATTCTCGCCTACGACCGCCCCTACGAGCGCGTCCCGCAGCTCACATGGAACGCCTACCTTTCTGACGCCGCCGGGTTTGAACTCACGACAACCCTTGACGCCACGCGTTTTAAGCATGTTCTAGGCAACCGCTGGTACAACAACAACGATGTGGAGCACTTCTCCGACGGCGACCGCTTTGTGGTAAGCCAGAAGATTGCCTATCCGCTGCAGGGAGCCGGCTGGTTCATTAAGCCGCAGGCCGAACTCATCGGCACCTGGTATTCGCTTGACACGCCCTACAGCCGCGAGTTCGGCGAAACCAGCATCTCGCGCACGGTTCCGGTGTTTTCGGTGGATTCGGGCCTTATTTTTGAAAAGAACATGTCGCTTTTCGGACGCGACACGGTGCAGACCCTGGAGCCCCGGCTCTTTTACGCCTACATTCCCGAGCGCGACCAAAGCGAGATTCCGCTTTTTGACACGGACGTGATTGACGCCGGCTTTGCCCAGCTTTTTAACGCCAACGAATATGCGGGCTGGGAACGTGTGGGCGAAACCAATCAGGTCTCCGCCGCCGTCACAACGCGCTTTATTGATTCGGAAACAGGTCTCGAGTGGTTTAAGGCGGGCCTCGGGCAGCGCTACTACTTTAACGATCAGCGCACCGCAATTGACGGCACGCGCATCCGGATGGACGACAGTAAGGGCGACCTTCTCGCAACCGTTGGAGCGCGCCTTACGCGCAACATCAATGCAAGTGCCTACGCGCAGTACTCCTACGACAGAAGTAAGCTTGAACGTGCCAACGCGGGCGTGCGCTGGCAGCCCAAACCCATGTCGGTGATGGGGCTTTACTACCGCTACAACCGCGCAAGCTACAACGACCTTCTCGCAGGCCGCTACAACCGCATTCAGTACAACCATGACGGGTACGACGAGGACAAGTACATCCGCCAGGTCGATTTCTCGATGCAGTGGCCCTTATCGGAGCGCTGGTATATTCTCACGCGCCAGAACTACTCCTTTGATCACGGCAAGTTCATCGAAAGCCTTGTGGGCTTTGAACACCGCGCCGACTGCTGGACGGTGCGCGCGGTGGCACAACGCTACACCTCGGGCAACGACTCCCGTGAAACGAATTTTTACTTACAGCTCGAACTGACTGGTTTAGGCTCCATCGGCAACAGCCCGCTTGAAGCGCTCACGCGCGGCATCCGCGGCTACCAGACGCAGAGTCCTATTCCTTCAACCGTCGGAACCTATGACTATTACCAGTAAACTGATCCTTGCGGCCGTGGCCGCAGCCCTCACGGGCACCTTTGCCCTGCAGGCTCAGACCATTACCGAAACGACCGAACCTGTGACCGCAGGGGAAGTGACGATCGATCCGGACGTCAATTACCGGCCGCTTGACCGCATCGTTGCGGTGGTCAACAACGACGTCATCACCGAGTTTGAACTGCAAAACCGCGTGCGTCAGGTTGCCGTCAACCTGCGCCGCCAAAATATTGAGCTCCCGCCGATGCCGCAGCTCAGAGCGCAGGTTTTGGACCGCCTCATCACGGAAAAGGCCATGCAACAGAGAGCGCGCGAAATCGGCGTGCGTGTGGACGAGCAGATGGTGACGGCTTCGATTGAACAGATCGCCCGCAACAACAAGCTCACCACGGACGAACTCAGAAGCCGCCTGCGCGAGGAAGGTGTATCCTGGTCTGCTTTCCGCAGCCAGATCCGCGATGAAATCACGCAGCAGCGGCTGCGCGAGCGGGAAGTTGACTCCAAGATCAACATTCCGGAAAGCGAAGTGGACGCGTATCTCGCCGAACAGGCGGGCTTTACGGGCAGCGACACGATGGAATACCGCGTGGAGCATATCCTGCTGCCCCTGCCCGCCGACGGCATTGAAAGCGAGGAAGGGCGCAAAGTAAAGGCGCTTGCTGAGGACATCCTTGAGCGCGTGCAAAAGGGCGAGGACTTTGCAAAGCTTGCTGCCGCCTATTCCAAGGCGTCCGATGCGATGGAAGGCGGGGACCTCGGCTGGCGCGACTCCACCCGTCTGCCCTCCGTTTTCTGGCAGGCCATCAAAAATAATGCAAAAACCGGCTACAGCACACTGATTGAAGGCGACAGCTCCATTCACATCATCAAGCTTGCCGGCGAACGCGACGGCGTGAAGGCAAAACTGGCGGGTGCTCCGGTTGAGCAGACCCACGTGCGTCACATCCTGATGTTTGCTTCGGACCTGATGCCCGAAGCTCAGGTGGTGCGCCGCTTAAACGACATCAAGCAGCGCGTGCAAAAGGGTGAAGCTGACTTCGCCACCTTTGCCCGCTTAAATTCCGCGGATGCTTCCGCCACGCGCGGCGGTGACCTCGGGTGGCTCCTGCCCGGCGACACCGTCCCGGAATTTGAAGCGGCGATGAAAAACCTCAAGCCCGGTGAGATTTCCGATCCGGTTCGCTCGCCCTTCGGCTACCACCTCATCCAGGTGGTGGAACGCCGCACGCAGGTTGCTGACGCAACGCGCTCACGTCTGGCTGCCCGTCAGGCCCTGCGCGAAAAGAAACTCGCCGAAGCCGTTGCCACCTGGCAGCGCGAACTGCACGACAAGGCTTACGTTGACATCCGCCGCGACAACCTTTAAGCCGTAAGGAGGGCTGACCTATGGTTTCACCCGTTGCGGTTACCACCGGAGAGCCCGCCGGCATCGGGCCGGAAGTGTCGGTAAAGGCGGCTTTTGCCGCCGACTTTCCCGTCACCCTGATCGGCGACGAACGGTTTCTGAGGGAAACGGCCGAAAAAGCCGGCCTTCCCTCCCGTGGTCCCGGGCAGGCTTGATGTGCGCAATGCCCCCTACGTTGTGGAGACACTGAAATGCGCCTGCGACGGCGCGTTAGCGGGGACCTTCAGCGCGGTCACCACCGGCCCCGTGCAAAAAAGCATCATTTCCGATTCCGGTCTTGAATTTACCGGGCACACCGAGTTTTTTGCCAGCAGAAGCCGCGTCAAGCGCGTTGTGATGATGCTCACGTCAAGTGAAAAGGCGGACGCCCTGCGCGTAGCGCTTGCGACAACGCACCTGCCGCTCGCAAAAGTTCCTGCCGCCATCACCGGGGAACTTTTAGACGACGTGATCGGCATTCTCGTGCGCGACCTCAGAGAGCGCTTCGGGATTTCCGGCCCCAAAATTGCGGTGACGGGATTAAACCCCCACGCAGGCGAATCCGGGCACATGGGCCGCGAAGAGATTGACGTCATCTCCCCGGCCATCGGCCGCGCGCAGCAAAAAGGTTTTTCCGTCACCGGGCCCTGGCCCGCGGACACCATTTTCGTACGCGAGCACGAAAGGCACTACGACGCAATTCTCTGTATGTACCATGATCAGGGGCTGCCTGTACTGAAACGCGAAGGCTTCGGGCACGGCATTAACGTGACGCTGGGGCTGCCGTGGATCCGCACTTCGGTCGATCACGGAACGGCCCTTGATATCGCCGGGAAAAACATCGCCGACACCGGCAGCATGACCGCGGCCCTCGATTTGGCGCGTCAGATGGTGCGCCACGCCACAGGCGACTATTCGTTTTGATTTTTTTTAAAGGTTACACGCCATGCAGATGCTGGAAGGACACCGCGCCCGCAAACGTTTCGGGCAGAATTTTCTGCACGACGAATACTGGATTTCAAGAATTGCGCGCGCTGTTGACGCGCAGCCCGGGGAATTCATCGTGGAAATCGGCCCGGGGCAGGCAGCGCTCACCCGTGAACTCGTGGGCGGCGCCGGACATGTGAACGCCGTGGAAATCGACCGCGACCTTGCTGCCTGGCTTAAAACCCAGTTTGCCGAAAGTGAACTCACGCTCATTGAGGCCGATGCGCTCACGCTTGACTGGACGGCCGTAGCCGGCGAAAAGCGCATGCGCGTTGTCGGAAACCTCCCCTACAACATCTCCTCGCCTCTGCTGTTTCACCTCATGAAGGCGGCTTCCTGCGTCATTGACCAGCACTTTATGCTGCAGCGCGAAGTGGTGGACCGCATGACGGCGGCTCCCGGCACCAAAACCTACGGCAGACTCTCGGTAATGCTGCAGTGGCGCTACAAGATGCATAAGCTCTTTGACGTGCCGCCCGGCGCCTTTACGCCCGCGCCCAAAGTCGTGAGTTCCGTCGTGCGCATGATTCCGCGAAGAGCCGAAGAAGTGCTCCCGGTGGACTTTGACATGCTCTCTTCGGTCGTTGCCAACGCCTTCGGACAGCGCCGAAAAACGCTCAGAAATGCGCTCTCAGTCCTTTTAACGGAAGAGGAAATCCGCGCGGCCGGCGTGGACCCCCAGGAGCGCGCCGAAAAGCTTCCGCTCATTCACTTTGTGAACCTTGCCAACAAGGCTTCTGAACTGAAGCGCAAACCCGTCATTCAGGGCGCTCAAGCCTCCGACGAATAACCCGACTTTTTCCTTCAAACCCCAAAAGGAGCGTGCCGTGAGTGACAGACAACTTCCCAAAATCGTGGTTCTTGCAACCGGCGGCACCATTGTGAGTTCCGGCGCCTCCGCCGTACAGGTAACGGGCTACAGTATCGACAAAGTCCGCGTGGACGATATCCTCGCAACGGTCCCGGCACTTTCCGATATTGCCCGGATTGAAGCCGAACAGATCAGCAACATCGATTCGGGTTCCATGACCTCCGCCGTCTGGCTCAAACTGGCTTCACGCATTGAGGCGCTCGCTTCTGACCCCGACGTTGCCGGCTTTGTCGTCACGCACGGAACGGACACGATGGAAGAGACGGCGTTTTTCCTGCATCTGACGCTTCATACCGCCAAGCCTGTGGTCTTTACGGGCGCCATGCGCCCGGCCACCGCCGTGAGTGCCGACGGCCCCTTTAATCTCTATAACGCCGTGCGCGCGGCCGCAGCCCCGGAAAGTGCCGGCAAAGGCGTTTTAATCGTCTTTAACGACCGCATCTACTCCGCGCGCTTTGCCGCCAAACGCCACCCCACCAATCCGGATGCCTTCGGCGGGGGCGACTTCGGGGCCCTGGGCCTTATTGCCGGAAGCCACGTGGAATATCTGCAGACGCCCGTCAAAAAACATACCGTGCGAAGCGACTTTACGGTGCCTGCGGGACCGCTGCCGCGCGTGGATATCCTCACAAGCCACGCCGATGACGACGGTGTTTTAATCCGCGCCGCGGTCGAAGCCGGTGCCAAGGGCATTATTTACGCCGGCACCGGCAACGGCTCGGTGCATGAAGCCTCCGAACCCTGGCTTTTTGATGCCGCGGAAAAAGGGGTTCTCATTGTGCGGGCAAGCCGCACCGGCGACGGCATGACCACCGAAGGCCTTGCCAAGTGGCAGAAGGCCGGATTTATTCCGGCGGGAACGCTCCCAGCCCAAAAGGCGCGCATTCTGCTGCAGCTCATTCTCCTTGAGAGCCGCGACGCCAAAGTTGCGGCGGAGCTTTTCAGTGAGTACTGAGCGAAAAACCGCACAAAAAAGCCGGGCGCAAACCCGGCTCTGCAGCTTGCAGGCGGCCATTGCGGCCGCCTTTTGCTTTAAAGCGTATCAGGCCAAACTTCTTTGGCGATTTCCACCACCAGGCGGACCTTGGCCCACTGGGCTTCCTCGGTGAGGATGTTGCCTTCTTCCGTGGAAGAAAAGCCGCACTGGGGCGACAACGCCAGCTGATTTAAGGGCACGTACTTCGTGGCTTCCTTAATGCGGGCCTTCACGGCTTCCTTATCCTCAAGCACCGGGAACTTCGAGGTGATAAGCCCCAGAACCACCGTCTGGTCCTTGATGAAGCGCAGCGGCTCAAAACTCCCCGCGCGGTCCGTGTCGTATTCAAGGAAAAAGCCGTCCACACGGCAGTGCGAGAAGAGAATGTCGGCCACCGGTTCGTAGCCCCCGGAAGAGAACCAGGTCGAGCGGAAGTTGCCGCGGCAGATGTGCATCGTGACGGTGAGATCCGCGGGCTTTTTGTCGAGAATCTTATTGATGCAGGCCACGTACAGGCGCCCGATGCGGTCCACGTCGATGCCGCGGTCGGCATAGACCTTACGCTTTTCAGCCGAGCAAAATTCCCCCCAGCTCGTGTCGTCAAACTGCAGATACCGGCAGCCGCGCTCGTAAAGAGCGAGCATCGCGTCGGTCCAGGCCTGCGCAATGTCGTCAAACAGGCGCTCTTCGTTGTCCCGGTAGATATCGATCGGCTGATAGTCGGTCGCGCGCACGCAGCAGATCAGGTGCAGCATCGAGGGCGACGGAATCGTGTACTTCACGGGCGTTGTGCCGGCGATTTTCTTCAGGCGGTCAAAGGCATCGAGAAACGGATGATTTTCCGGAAAACCGATACGGCCGTCGATCACCACGGTCTCGGCCTTCGGCTGCTTTCCTTCAAAATGCACGGACCAGGCTTCGGCCTTGATGTGCTTGATGCCGGACAAAGCCGCAATGAAGTCAAGGTGCCAGAAGGAGCGGCGGAACTCGCCGTCGGTGACGGCCACAAGACCGTTTTGCTTTTCTTTTCTCACAAGATCGGCGATTTCACGGTCTTCCACGGCCGTGAGTTCATCACGGGTGATGACGCCGGCCGCAAAATCAGCGCGGGCTCTTTTGACGGCGTTGGTTCGCAGGAAGCTGCCGACCACGTCGGCACGGTACGGAGGATTAATGCGGCTCATGTTACGGGTTCCCATTTTTGTGTGTATCGGGCGTCCGGCACGAAAAAGGCCGGACAAGATGGCTGAGATTGTGCCATCACGCCCGCAAAGCCGCATCGGTAATACTGCAAAGGCTTAACGGAAAACGCGGGCCGGTCCCGAAGCGCTCAGAGCCGCTATGCCCCAGACAAGGACCGCGGCAACAAGCGAAAGTGAGGCCGCAAAAAAGCCCGAATACGTGTAAAGAACACTGAAAATCCAGGGGCCGAGCCCGGCAGCGAGGTACCCCACCCCCTGAGACACCGCAGAAATCTGCGCCATCTGCACGGGGCCGTGGCTTTTCATCGCCATCACGATAAGCGCAAAGGTAAACATCCCGCCCTGGGGGATGCCGGCCAGAAAGCAGCCCGGCCACACCCACCAGCCTCCGGCCTGCCAGCAGGCGATCCCGGCCAAAAACATCACGGTCATTAAAACCGCCGTGCGTTTTAAAGACCCGAGCCTGCGGATAATCGCATCAAGCCAGAGGCTCCCCGGAAGACTGCAGAACAAAAAGAAGGCGACCGCCAGTCCCGCCGCCGACGTCGTAAAACCGCGTTCGGTGAGCGCCGTCGGCAGCCACGCGCAGGTTGTGTAGACGGTAAGCGACTGCATGCCCATCGTGAGAATCACGACCCAGGCGGCACCCGTTTTAATGAGCCTTACCATTCCGCCCTTGTCGGCAGCTGCGGCTTTCGCGGCGTCATCGGTCTTGACGCGCGGCCACAGGCAAAGGGCCGGAACAATGAACGCCAGCCACACAGCCATCACGGCAATGTGTGAATCCGCAAGGTGCGCCAAAGGGGCCGAGGTCCACGTGCCGATCGTGCCTGAAAGCCCCACCACAACGGTGTAAAGCCCCATCGCGCGCGCCGCCTTGTCCGGCGCCTGCGCCTTTAAAAGTACCGGCACAAGCACGTTTAAAAAGGCAATCCCGGCTCCCACAAACACAGTACCCGCAAATAAAAGCGCCATGCTTTCGGTTACGCGGCAAAGCGTGCCGAGAAGCAGCAGCCCCAATGCCGCCGCAATCGTCTTATGCATGCCGATGCGCTCAGAAAGCGTCACGGCGGGAAACGAAAAAAGGCCGAACGCGAGAACCGGCAGGGCGTTTAAGACACCGAAAGCCTGATAGGAAAGCCCGAAGTCCCGCAAAACAACGTCAGCCGCAGGCCCCACGGAGGTTACGGGCCCCCGCATTGCAAAGGCCATCAGAAAGAGCGTGCATAGAGCGAGCGCTGATGTTGTTGTGGAGCGGCGGGAGTCGGTCATAAAGGCTGGGCCAAAAGAGGGAGGCGGGAACTTACCGAAGCCGAATAACAAAAAAGCCCGCTTTTCAGCAGGCCTCATCAACGTCTCAAAAAGAGATCCGTGGTGGCTAGGGACGGAATCGAACCGCCGACACGCGGATTTTCAGTCCGCTGCTCTACCGACTGAGCTACCTAGCCGCCTCAGGAAGTTCGGAACTATACAGAGACTTAAACTGTTTTGCAAGTGCCGCAGAAAACATTTTTGCCTCCTCTCTCTTGAACAGGGTCCGAGAGCCTTCGGGATTCGGCTTTTGCGTATGGCATCCGAAAACTTAACATCCGCAGAGCATTTCTTAAGTTTTTCCAAATGTTTCCGCTCGTATAATCCCTGCTCCATGGAAAAAACGATAAAGTTTTGCCTGCCGGAACCCCAGCCGGCGGAGACAAAACACGGATGAACACTCATGCAGCTGCTTTGTCTTGGCCTGAATCACACCACAGCACCGCTTACGGTGCGTGAACGCGTTGCGTTCGGCCCCGATGAAATCGGGCCCAGCCTTCATGCGTTGCGCGACAGGCTCGCCGGCAGCGGTGAGGGCGCTCTGTCCGAAGCGATGATTCTTTCGACCTGCAACCGCACCGAAATCTACTGCGCTGCAGAAGACGCAGAAAAGGCCGCTCAGTCGCTCACGCACTTTATTGCCGAAACCAAAGCGGTGTCGCTTGCGCAGCTTGAGCCGCACCTTTACCGCTACACGCAGTGCGATGCCGCCCGCCACATTTTCCGCGTGGTCTGCGGCATTGACTCCATGGTGCTCGGTGAAACCCAGATCGTGGGACAGTTTAAAAAGGCCGTTGCAGCCGCCCGGGAAAACAAAACCCTCGGGCTCATGCTCAATCACCTCTTTCAGGAAGCATTCACAACCGCCAAAAACGTCCGTTCGCACACCGCCATCGGCTCCAATTCGGTGAGCCTTGCCGCAGCGGCCGTCCGGCTTTCCATGCGCCTTTTCGGATCGCTTGAAAAGGAGCGCATCCTTTACGTGGGCGCAGGCGAAATGATTGAACTCTGCGCCGCTCACTTCGGCGCACAAAAGCCCGCCGCGATCACCGTTGCCAACCGCTCGATCGAGCGCGGCCAGGCGCTTGCCGCCCGCCATAACGGCACCGCCATGCGCCTGCAGGATCTGCCGGAGGTGATCGCCGACTACGACATCATTGTGTCGTGCACGGCCTCGGCGCTTCCCATCATCGGGCTCGGCATGATCGAGCGCGCCGTGAAAAAACGCAATCACCGTCCGATCTGCATCATTGATCTGGCGGTACCGCGCGACGTGGAACCCGAGGTCGCACGCCTTGACGACGTCTACGTCTACACGATGGACGAATTGGGCGCCGTGGTGCAGTCCGGCAAAGAAAGCCGTCAGGCCGCCGTTATTCAGGCCGAAAGCTACATCAATAAGGCCGTTGAAGAATTTAACCGGTGGCTTGCGATGCGTGCGGTGGTTCCTTCCATCAGCCGCATCCGTGAACGCGCGGACTTTATCCGCCGTCAGGAGCTTGACCGGGCGCTTAAGGAAATTGCGGCCGGCAAAGACACCGCGAAGGTTTTGGACGACCTTTCCCTCTCGCTCACTCATAAGCTCATACACGATCCGACGGTTCTGATCCGTAACGCCGAAGGGCTCACGGACGTTGAGCGTGAGCACATCACCAACATCGTCGGGCGCTTCTATCGGCCGCGCACGGTTTAGCCGCTGCCGCCTTTTGCCGATCAGCCCGCTTAAAATGCGGGCTGCACTTTTTTCCACCCTGATTTATCGGATTTTTGGCCATTATGAAAGACAGCATGCGCAGCAAGCTCGTCGGCCTGTGCCGGCGCCTTGAAGAAATTGACGCCATGTTGGCTGCGCCCGACGCCGCCGATGACATGAACCGCTTCCGTGCGCTCTCGCAGGAACGCGCCGAAATCGAACCGGTGACGGTCAAGATGCACGCCTATGAGCAGACCGAAGGCGACATTGAGGCGGCGCAGGAAATGGCAAACGAAGATCCGTCTTTTTCCGATGCCGCGCAGGAAGAAATCAAGGCCTGCAAGGCAAAACTCGAGGCCCTCGAAAAAGACCTCGAAGTGCTGTTCTTACCCAAGGACCCCAACGACAGCCGCAACATCTTTTTGGAAATCCGTGCGGGCACCGGTGGTGACGAATCCGCGCTTTTTGCCGGGGACCTTCTGCGCATGTACCTGCGCTACGCCGAACGTCAGGGCTGGCAGGTTGAGATTGTCAGTAAAAACGAAAGCGATTTGGGCGGCTACAAGGAAGTGATCTGCCGCGTGATCGGCGAAGGCGCCTATTCCCGCCTTAAGTTTGAGTCCGGCGGCCACCGCGTGCAGCGCGTGCCCGCCACCGAAGCCCAGGGCCGCATTCACACCTCGGCCTGCACGGTTGCGGTGCTCCCTGAGCTCGACGAAGTCCAGCAGGTGGAAATCAATCCCGCCGACCTTCGAATTGACGTCTACCGCGCCTCGGGCGCGGGCGGCCAGCACGTGCAGAAAACGGACTCGGCCGTGCGTATCACGCACCTTCCCACCGGCATGGTCGTGGAATGCCAGGACGAACGCAGCCAGCGCCAGAACAAAGACCGCGCCATGGCCGTGCTCGCGTCGCGCCTGTAC
>OHLI01001207.1_pt1 | contig 10696 bp, 9 predicted proteins | sample 1569051 | NCBI WGS metagenome assembly OHLI01 (sample SAMEA3879561, study PRJEB24766) | human gut metagenome | biome: human-associated habitat; feature: feces | place: USA | collected 1985/1987
GACTTATCGAATTTTGAGTACATATTCTGCAATATAGGGATAATATCTTTGATTTTCAGATAACCGCTAAAACCAGAGTCAGACAATACAACACCCAAATTTTCTTTATCTTTTGCGGTGAAGTCTTTCATATCTTTCCCAAGTATTGTAATATTCCCGCCATCGGTTGAAATCAAACCCAGTATTGCCTTAAATGTTGTGCTTTTCCCAGCCCCATTTTGTCCAATCAAACCTGTTACACACCCAGGCATAAGCTCTAATGAACAATCAAGGGAAAATTTATCATAATTCTTTTTCAAGTGTTGAATTTTTAACATATATCAGCCCTCCAATATCAACTCGAATAAACTTTTTATATCTTCATCACTAATACCGCAACGTCTGCCTTTTTGAATAGCCTGTTCTAAATCTGCTTCCAGCTCTTTTTTTTGTTCTTCCAAAAGAAGTTCTGTATTTACAGCCGCTACATAAGTGCCTTTGCCGTGCACTGTAACTGTGAAACCCTCACTTTCTAAATTATCGTATGCTTTCTTCACTGTCAAAGCACTTATTTTTAATTCCTTAGAAAGAGTACGGACAGACGGAAGACTGTCGTTTTCCTTTAGTTCGCCATTGCGTATGAGCATTTTAATCTGGTCAACAATCTGTTCATATATGGGAACCATTAGGGAAGTATTGATTATAATTTTCATTCTTTATATCCTTCCTCCTTTTCTTTATAACAGTATATAACAGTTTTAAACTGTTGTAAAGTGTTATATAGTGTTTGTTTCGAAATTTCTTTTGACAAAAAACATGCTAATCAATATAGAAATGCATGTTAAAAACTATACTGTTCTGTTGTTCAGCCAATTCCTTCACAATAAAAAAAGAGCAACCGAATTATCTCGATCACTCTCTGTTCATTACTTCCATGATAATAATATCATAGTTTCCTTTTCAAAAAAAGTCTCAATACCGTAGTCAAACCGTAGTCATTCCGTATATATTTGTAACTTTTTGTAAGTCGTTTTCTTGCCACAATAATATTATCATCTCTTATTTGAAAAAGAAAGATACGTGTGGTTAGTTCTTTGTTAGTCCATGGTTAATCTTTTGTTAGTTCCCCGTTATCATTCAAATAGAACATACCGTTTTCCCCATAAGCTTACCACTCGTCACATTTCAGGTGCTTACCACTCAGACTTACCACTTTTCTTACCACTTTGAATCACGGTTTTGTGATATTTTGCGATACTTTACGAGGTTTTCTCTGTCAACGTCAAATGCCTTCCATCACTTATCAATCAAGCATTTCCACCACTTCCCAGTCCTTACTTCTCATGACGAACGCCTAGCGTTCGTCTACAACCTGAAAGATATAGAACTTCAAATAATAACTCTCCGGCACATTCGCAGAATTTGCCCAGAGAATCGGATGATCAGGCGCCTGTGTTCTGAATTCCACCTGGCGGAGTCTCTTGTGTGCTGCCTTTGACGCCTCTTTGACTGTCTTTGCCAAAAGTTCCTGTGTCATGAAATGGGAGCAGGAGCACGTTGCAAGATAACCGCCGTCCTTCACCAGCTTTAAACCCTTCATGTTAATCTCCCGGTAACCTTTGATTGCGTTTTTGGTTGCCTGGCGCGACTTGGTAAATGCCGGCGGATCTAAGATAACAACATCATATTGTTCGCCGCTCTGCGCCAGTTTCGGCAGTTCATCGAGCACGTTTGCACAGCGGAAATGAACGGTATCCTCCAGTCCGTTTCTGCGCGCATTTTCGTTTGCCTGCTGCACGGCATACTCGGAAATGTCAAGACCTGTGACATCCGCTGCCCCTGCAATTCCGGCGTTTAAGGCGAATGTTCCCATATGGGTAAAGCAGTCTAACACCTTTTTCCCTTTACAGATCCGCTGCATCGCAAGACGATTATACTTCTGGTCTAAGAAAAATCCGGTCTTCTGACCATCCTTTACATCTACGATATAATGCACACCATTTTCTACAATTTCCACATTGGTATCAAATGCTTCTCCGATAAAGCCCTTCTTAAGCTCCATGCCTTCCTGCTTGCGGACTTTTGCATCACTCCGCTCATATACGCCGCGGATTGTAATGCCGTCCTCTGCCAAAATTTCCTTTAAAAGCTTTACAATAAGCTCTTTGTAACGGTCGATGCCAAGTGCTAAGGACTGCACTACCAGCACATCCGAAAACTTATCGATAACCAGTCCCGGCAGGAAATCTGCCTCTCCAAATACCACGCGACAGGATGAGGTGTCTACCGTCTTTTTCCGGTATTCCCATGCCTGCTGCAATCGTGTCCGGAAAAATGCTTCATCAATAACTGTATCTTCTTTTCTGCTGAAAAGGCGCACCCGGATTTTGGAATTGCGGTTGATAAATCCAATGCCCATCGGATATCCGTCAAAATCGTGTACCAGCACCAGATCTCCGTTTTCAAATGTTCCCATGACACTTTCTATTTCATTATCGAAAATCCACATGCCACCGGATTTTACCATTCTTCCTTCGCCTTTTTTCAATGTTACAACTGCACTCATGTTAGTCCTCCTTCGTAACCTCTTTCTTATAATTTACCACAAATATACCAATGCATACCAGTATCAGGGCAATCACACTTTTGATGCCTGCTGCCTGCTCTTTTTCTCCCAGAAGCCATGCGGAAAGAATCACACCAAACACCGGGTTCATAAATCCAAATACCGCTACACGGGAAATCGGATTATATTTTAATAAAATGCCCCACAGCGTGTATGCGACGGCAGAAATGCATGCCATGTAAAATAACAGCCCAAAGGATGATGCCGTAAATCCGCTCACCCGTCCACCTGCTGCAAAGCCGCACAATGCCATAATAATTCCACCCACCAGGAACTGGTATCCACTCAGCATGACAGGATTTTCGGATTTGGAATACCTCTTTAACAACACGGAAGAAAATGCATACGCTACCGTTGACAGGAAAATAAATCCTTCTCCGGTCACGCTCATATGAAAATCAAATCCGCTGCTTCCCATATTTACCAGTGCCACGCCTGCAAATCCAATGATACAGCCTGCTATTTTCCGCGCCGATAATTTTTCCTGATGGAATAAAAGACTTGCTACCAGAATTGCCACGAATACATTTAACGCTTCGATGATGGATGCTTTTACCCCGGAGGTGTGCGCCAGTCCGATATAGAAAAGCAGGTACTGTCCCACAGTCTGCAGACTGCTTAATTTAAAAACTTTTCCAATGGAGCCCTTTGTCGGACGCAGAAACCGTCTGCTTCCAATACTTCCCAATAATATTGTTAAAATTCCTGCCAGCGTAAACCGATAGCCAGCATACAGAATCTGGGACGCCACCTCATCCGATGCAATGTGCATCATCTGATAGCCGATTTTAATGCACGGAAATGCACTGCCCCACAACAGGCAGCACACCAATGCTCCCAGCCAGACTACTATGGTTTTCTGCATGAATTTTTCTTTTGTTTCCATTGCTTTCATCCTTTTCTCAAGCTTTCGCTTTTCTTCTCATTCTTGTCTCATTTCATCATAGACACCAGTGCCGGCTCTGTCAAATAAATTCTGTCCCTACTGATATACTTTTTCCCTGAAATATGCGATAATAAATATGTTTGTATAGGTGCTTGCGAAAGGAGATAATTTGATGATAACAATAAGCCTTTGCATGATTGTAAAAAACGAGGAGCAGGTTCTCTCCCGCTGTCTGGATTCACTCGCCGGTCTGATGGATGAAATCATTATCGTGGATACCGGCTCTTGCGACCGCACCAGGGAAATTGCTGCCCGCTATACCGATAAAATCTATGACTATATCTGGAAGGATGACTTTGCAGATGCCAGAAATTTTGCTTTTTCCAAAGCTTCCATGGAATACATTTATACCGCAGATGCAGATGAAGTCTTAGATGATGAGAACCGGGAACAGTTCCGGCTTTTAAAAGAAGCCATGGTCCCGGAGGTCGAAATTGTACAGATGAAATATGTGACCAAAAATGAATTTAATACGGTGCTTAACTTTAAAGAAGAATACCGTCCGAAGCTCTACCGGAGACTCCGTACCTTTACCTGGATTGACCCGATTCACGAAACGGTGCGCTTAGACCCGGTTGTCTTTGACAGTGATATTGCTATTACGCATCTTCCGCAGTCCCTGCACAGCAGCCGTGATTTCAAAGGCTTCTTACTGGCATTTGACCGGGACGGACGGCTTTCCGAAAAATTGCACCGGATGTATGCCAAAGAGCTCCTCATGACCGGGGAGAAAGAAGATTTCATTGCCGCCGCAAAAGTATTTCTTGCTACCTTAAAGGATGAAACCGCTTCTGGGGATGCCCGCAAGGAAGCCGGCTGTATCTTAAGCCGCTGCTACCGGATTACCGGAAATGTCAATGAATTTTTCAAGCTGGCACTGAAGGATATGATTACTACCCCTTGTGCAGAAATCTGCTGCGAATTGGGAAATTATTTTTTTGACGCAGAAGATTATGATGAAGCAGCCGTGTGGTACTACAACGCTGCCTTTGAAACTGCCAGCATTCTTGATGTCCATACCAGTGGAAATATTCCGCTGAACGGACTGGCTGACTGCTACGAAAAATCCGGAAATGCAGCCCAGGCGGAAGAATATAGAAATGCAGCCAGACAATGGCAGCTCCCAGACGATAATTCTTAGTCCCTTCGACTTGAATAATCATGTACGAAGTGGTACTATGATAATAATTTAACAAACAAAATATACAGGAGGTTTTTCATGGATTACACACAGGAATATAAACAGAAATTAGTCTCCGCAGATGAGGCTGTCAAAGTCATCAAATCCGGTGACTGGGTAGATTATGGATGGTGTACCGGAACTCCGGATGCACTGGATAAAGCCCTTGCAAAACGTACGGATGAATTAAAGGATGTCAACTTAAGAGGTGGTATTCTGTTAAAACCGTTAGCTGTCTTCGAACGTGAAGATGCCGGCGAACACTTTACCTGGAACTCCTGGCATATGTCCGGAATCGAGCGTAAATATATCAACCGCGGTTTTTCTTACTACGCTCCAATCCGTTATTCCGAGCTTCCAAGATACTATCGTGACTCCGCTACTCCGGATGATGTGGCAATGTTCCAGGTTGCTCCAATGGACAAACATGGATATTTCAACTTTGGACCAAACGCTTCTCATATGATGGCAGTTTGCGAGACTTCCAAGAAAGTTATTGTTGAAGTAAATAAAAATATGCCTCGCTGCTTAGGCGGATTTGAAAACAGCATCCACATTTCCGATGTTGATTTCATCGTAGAAGGCGAGAACCCGGCTATCGGTGAATTAGGCGGCGGCGGAGCTGCTACTGAAATCGATCAGGCAGTTGCAAAATTAATCGTAGATGAGATTCCAAATGGTGCATGTCTCCAGCTCGGTATCGGTGGAATGCCAAATGCTGTTGGTTCCATGATTGCAGAATCTGATTTGAAAGATTTAGGTGTACATACCGAAATGTACGTTGATGCATTCGTTGATATTGCAAGAGCAGGAAAAATCAACGGTTCCAAGAAAAACATCGACCGTTTCCGTCAGACCTATGGTTTCGGTGCAGGAACTCAGAAAATGTATGACTACTTAGATGAAAACCCGGAACTTATGAGTGCTCCGGTAAGCTATACCAATGATATCCGTTCCATTTCCGCACTGGATAACTTTATTTCCATTAACAATGCAGTAAATGTAGACCTCTTCGGTCAGGTAAATGCAGAGTCTGCTGGAATCAAACACATCAGTGGTGCCGGCGGACAGTTAGACTTCGTTCTGGGTGCATACCTTTCTAATGGTGGTAAGAGCTTCATCTGCTGTTCTTCTACCTTTACAACCAGAGATGGTCAGTTAAAATCCCGTATCCTTCCTACCTTAGATCCAGGATCTATCGTAACTGATACCCGTGCCAACATCCACTATCTGGTAACAGAATATGGTAAAGTCAACTTAAAGGGACTTTCTACCTGGCAGAAATGTGAAGCAATTATCTCTGTCGCACATCCGGACTTCCGTGATGAATTAATCGCAGATGCAGAGAAAATGCATATCTGGAGAAGAAGCAACAAATAACTACGTAACTTTTAAAAATCCCATGGGAATACGTCATAATTTCACCACTGGTGAATCTGACCTAATCCCATGGGATTTTTGCAATATGATAGGTGGAACCCTTATGATTCTGTCCATAAATGCACACAATTTTCATGTTATCTCTTTTTCCTCTCTTCCACAGATACTGCGATAAATTTCCCAGATTAAAAATCCGGAAAGTGGGCCTAAAATAACACCGGCTGTTCCATATATTTTCAGACCTGCATAAATACTGATGATAACCGCCAGCGGATGCACGCCCAGCCCTCTTCCCATAAGCCTTGGCTCCATAAATTCCCGGATAAAGGTACTCAATATAAACAGTATACCATATATCACTGCCGCAAAATACTTTCCACGAAATAAATCGATAATCAGCCATGGAATAAAGACAAGTCCCGTGCCAATAAAAGGCAGTGCATCACTCATGCCAATCAGCACTCCCGCCAGAATGGCATACGAATTTCCGGTAAGGAACAGACCTGCTATACATACGCCACTGATTAATGCCAATATAATAAGCTGTGCCTTAAGATATGTTCCACCGGCATGACACATATTTTGAAATATCCGTCCGCCCCAGGAATAAAAACTGCTTTTTCTCCAACGCTGCACCAGATTATCATAATCACAGAGTATCAGTACTGCCGCCACAACAGTTACAATGCAGATGCCAAAGAATGCTGCCAGTCCCCGCAAAGATGCCAGCGAGCCATTCATCATTGCCGGAATCAGCTTCGTTTCTGCCTGACTGCTGACATATGCCGCGCAGTTTTTTCCCCACTGCACCATTGTCTCTGTTTTCATGCCGGTGATTTCCGCAACCCGCTCACAACAACTGCACCAGAGTGTATCTGCTTTTCCAAATAATGCCGGATAATTCGTTATCAGTGATGCAAGTTCGCAGATTCCCTTGTATACAAGATAGCCTATCGGCAGAAAAATCACTGCCAGCAGCAACAGCACTGCAGCCGTACTTACAATTCCTTTGGGAAGCTTTGTTTTCTCTGACAGAAAAGCTACTGGTTTACATAACATTCTTGTAATAAGGATTGCCAGTAAAAAAGGAATTACAATCGGCAGTGCGAAACGCATTCCCAAATATACTGCAACTGTAATCCCTGCTAAATATATAATCTTTTTTATAAGTTGTCTTGTTTTCCCAGTCATACCATCAGTATGTGGCATCCCGGACTTTTTTATGTATTATAAATCTGAAAATAAATGAAATGCCTGACCTTCCGGTGTTATCTGAAACTGCATCTTCTTTTTGCTTGTGGGATGCAGAAAGTCCAGCCGATAAGAACAAAGTGCCAGTGGAATCGACCTCATTCCCGGCAGACTTTCATTCTTCCTTCCATACTTTCTATCTCCCACCAATGGCCAGCCATGATGCGACATCTGCACACGAATCTGGTGATGCCGCCCGGTTTCTAATTTTACTTCAAGAAGACTGATTTCTTCCGCAGCTTCAGTTTTTTCCGATGTTCCATCCGCTGTACCCGCTCCTGAAGCAGCTTTACCATCTCTGCCATCTCTATCATCAAGCGTACTATATTGAAGCACCCGATAGGTTAACGCCGCCCGCTTTGCATCTGCGGTTCCCTGTTTTACGACAGAAGAAGTATTACTTCTGCCATCCTTCTTAAGAAAGTCAATAAGCTGTCCTTCTTTCGGTTCTGCTTTTCCATATACCACTGTCAGATAATATTTTCCAAAACCGTTTTTCTGCATCTGCCGGTTCAGCTCTGCTGTGGCTTCTTGGGTCTTTCCAAAGACCATTACGCCTTCCACCGGCTGGTCTAAGCGATGGATGATTCCAATAAAGGGAGTCTCTCCTTTTGCAGCAAGATAATTCCGAAGCAGGCTCTCCATATCCTGCTCGCCCATACGCTTCGTCTGCACTGCAATCCCTGCCGGTTTTACACAGACAAGCAGCTTGTCATCCTCATATAAAATATGTTCTGCAATCTTATACATATACTTTTTCCTGCATCTCCTGTGCATTTTCTAATTGTAAAAATAAAGCTGAATTTGTTTTTACATAAATTTTAATACATACAAAGTCAACAATAATAGCTGCCGCAATAAGTAAAGCAAATAACAATGCCACCGGATTAGCTGCTACCAGACCATTTATAATTTAAATCTGTAACCTACCCCCCAGCTCAGACAGCTTTGCTGGCTGACGCGCGCATGCGCATCTATAGACAATCTGGGGCTACACATTCTATAATTTAAATCTGTATCCTACCCCCCAGATTGTCTCGATATACTGAGGCTTTGCGGTATCCATTTCAATCTTCTCACGAATCTTTTTGATATGTACCGTTACGGTTGCGATATCACCAACGGATTCCATATCCCAGATTTCTTTAAACAGTTCTTCCTTGGTAAATACATGATTCGGATTCTGTGCTAAGAATACCAGTAAATCAAATTCCTTTGTGGTAAATGCCTTTTCCTCGCCATTTACCCAGACGCGGCGGGCTGTCTTATCAATCTTGATTCCACGAATCTCAATAATATCATTTTCCTGCACATTGCTGCCAATCAGTCTTTCATAACGGGCAAGGTGTGCCTTTACTCTTGCTACCAGCTCGCTTGGGGAGAATGGTTTTGTGATGTAATCATCTGCACCCAGTCCCAGACCGCGAATCTTGTCAATATCGTCCTTCTTGGCAGATACCATAAGAATCGGTGTATTCTTTACTTCACGAATACGTTTGCAGATCTCGAATCCGTCCATGCCCGGAAGCATCAGGTCTAAGATATACATGTCAAAATCAGATGCCAGTGCTTTCTCCAAGCCCCTTGCTCCATCACTTTCGATTTCGACATCGAAACCGCTTAACTCTAAATAATCCTTCTCCAGTTCTGCAATTGAAACCTCATCTTCAATAATCAATACTTTACTCATCTGGAACCTCCTGGTATTTTCTCAGTACAAAATACATGATTGTACCTGTTTCTTCTTTACTGGTTGCCCATATCTTTCCGCCATGGTCTTCAATAATTTTACGGACAATGGATAAACCGATACCACTTCCGCCGGTTGCAGAATTTCTTGAAGTATCTGCCCGGAAGAACCGGTCAAAGATATATGGCAGGTCTTTCTTTGCAATTCCTTTTCCATTATCTTCTATCTCTACCTGGATAAAATCACCCACATCCTTTACACGAATATTGATAAAGCCCTTTGGCTTATCCAGATATTTGATGGAATTATTAATAATATTATGAATGACACGCTTTAACTGCTCCGGGTCTGCAATAATCTGCACATCATCCCCAGCGTAATTAAAATACGATAAACCAATATTTTTTGCCTCTAAATCCAGGCCGATTTCTTCTACGCAGTCATCGAAATATTCCATTACATTTATCTTGCTAAAATTATATGGAATTCGATTAGTATCAATCTTTGAATAAAGTGTCAGCTCATTTAATAGTAAATCCATCTCATTGGCTTTATTATAAATGGTCTTGATATATTTATCCCTTTTTTCCGGCGTATCTGCCACACCATCCATCAGACCTTCCGAATAACCTTTCACAGCAGTAATCGGGGTCTTTAAATCGTGGGCAATATTACTGATTAAAACACGGTTTTCTTTCTCTGATGCCAGCTTCTCTTCTGCAGAATCTTTCAGTCTCTGCCGCATCTCTTCGAAGTTCTGGCACAGCTCGCCAATTTCATCATTGCTGTCTATCTCTAACGTAAAATCAAGGTTGCCCTCTTTGATATTCTGGGTTGCCATCTCTAACTTCTTAATCGGAGTAATGATGCTCCGGTAATTCCATATGGTAAGCATACCTGCCGTCAACAAAAGTATCAATAACACAGAAATAATAATATCTATCAGAAGTTCCTTCATTTCCGGCACAAGTGATTTAATAGAGGTAATTACAAACAACGTTCCTTCCGAACCATCCGAAAAATCAAAGTCAATCCGCTTAATCATTTCCTGTTTATCACTGTCAATGAAATAGCCGGTCTCTCCCCCTGTCTTTGTATCCATGTAATCCGGCAGATTTTCCGGAACCGTATTCAAATCATTCGTTCCCACATAGACTTCTTCATTATCCCTCATGACAATCAGGTAGGAGTTTTTCTCCTGCAGAGTCTCATTAACCTGCATTAAATATTTCATGTCCAGGAATTTGTCCGGGTCGCTTTCCGCTGTATCCAGTAACTTCTGACAACTGTCCTTTGTCACCCGGTTCCACATCTGCACCGTATTGGTCAGATAACTAATATTTCCATCTTCCACCTGATAGGTGTTGGCAATATCTCTTAACTGAAAATAACGGAATCCGCACATTGCCAACGCGGCCAATGTCACCGGCACAAATATGATAATACAAAATGATATAATCAGCTTTGTCCTTAGTTTCATTCTCAAGCCTCCAGTTTTTCATAATCATAGTATACCACATGCAGTCTCTTTTCCCATGAAAATTCTGAGAATTATTCTAAAGAATTTATAAATTATTTTCCAACCACCCAAAACTCTTTGCTGGTTTTCTCATTAAAACTACGAGAAACACGCTTTGCGAGTTT
>OHLI01001208.1_pt1 | contig 10657 bp, 10 predicted proteins | sample 1569051 | NCBI WGS metagenome assembly OHLI01 (sample SAMEA3879561, study PRJEB24766) | human gut metagenome | biome: human-associated habitat; feature: feces | place: USA | collected 1985/1987
ATAGATGGAAATATGAATAAGGTTGGAAAAAGCGTTGAAGGGATACCGATAATAAGCCTCATGGATTATCAGAATAGAAGCGATAATTTGCCTATTTATATTACCGCATTTTATCAGGCAAAGTCAATTTGTGAAAGACTGAATGAGCTGAATATAAAGAGATATTATAAAAGCCCGTATATGCAGATGGGTTTTTTTGAAAGTGTTGAAGATTTGATTGACAAAATAAAATTGAATGAATATGACAAAATTGCTTTTTGGAAATCGAGTCCTTTATCTCAAATAATTGCCGAAGAATTAAAAACAAAAAGTTATTTTATAGAAGGTGAAGAATCTATTGAAGAATCAACTGTTTTGGTTGTAGCAGATGCAGTAGATGAAAAAGATAGAAATTTTCGACCCGGCAATGTGCTGCCCTACGGGTCTTTGTGGAACAAACATCAATCCTGAATTGATGCGTATTGCGGTAGTAATCGAATCATTGAAGAAACAAGGTATCATCGTTACCCGCCACAATTTACGTGACGAACCACAAGTATACGTAAGCAATAAGACGGTGAACGACTTCCTGCAAAAGCATGGTGCGGACGCACTGCCTATTACTTTGTTTCACAAACCTATCCTACCACCAAACAAATGAGTGAATGGACGGGGGTCAATTTAGATTTTATGCCAGTTAAATAAGTATTCACCAATTAATTATTTAAGAAAAATGAGAACATTCAATTTATCAGATATAGAATTGACAAAATACCTTTTCTTCACCGGAAAAGGCGGTGTGGGCAAAACTTCTATTGCCTGTGCTACTGCGGTAGGTTTGGCAGATAATGGTAAGAAAATACTTCTTATCAGCACAGACCCGGCTTCAAACCTGCAAGATGTCTTTAATCAAACTTTAAACGGACACGGCACGGATATTCAGGAAGTACCCGGCTTAACTGTAGTTAATCTCGACCCGGAACAAGCTGCTGCCGAATACAGGGAAAGCGTTATTGCGCCTTTCCGAGGAAAACTGCCCGATAGTGTTATCCAAAATATGGAAGAACAACTTTCAGGTTCTTGCACGGTAGAAATTGCTGCTTTCAATCAATTTTCCGATTTTATCACGGATGCTGATAAAGCAAAAGAATATGACCATATCATCTTTGATACAGCCCCAACGGGACATACATTGCGAATGCTACAACTACCATCGGCTTGGAGTACGTTTATTAGCGAAAGTACGCACGGTGCATCATGCTTAGGGCAATTATCCGGTTTGGAAGAAAGGAAAGGCATCTATAAGCAAGCGGTTGAAACACTCTCGGATGCAAATGCAACTCGCTTAGTGTTGGTAAGTCGTCCCGAAATCGCACCTTTGAAAGAAGCTGCCCGTTCTTCGCATGAATTACAATTACTGGGAATTAATAACCAGCTATTAGTAATCAACGGACTTTTGCTGCAATTAGATGAAGCCGATAGCGTATCGAAACAAATATATGACAGACAGCAAACCGCCCTGAAACAAACCCCTGCGGAACTGCTGGATTACCCCTCTTATTCTGTTCCTTTACGGTCGTATAATCTATCTAACATTGCAAATATCCGCCGGATGCTATACGATGATAATTTAACAGACAATGCGGATTATCAACGGATTACTGATGCAAAAGGTATAGACGAATTGGTTAATGACCTCTATCAGTCAGGGAAAAGAGTTGTATTTACTATGGGAAAGGGTGGCGTAGGTAAAACAACGTTAGCCACGGAAATAGCCCTGAAATTAACTAAACTGGGTGCAAAGGTGCATCTAACCACCACTGACCCGGCAAACCACCTGAATTACAACCTTGCAGTTCAGGCAGGTATTACAGTAAGCCGCATTGATGAAGCGGAAGTACTGGAAGCCTATAAAAACGAAGTTCGTAGTAAAGCTGCGGAAACAATGACTGCCGAAGATATGGAATACATAGAGGAAGATTTGCGTTCACCGTGTACGCAAGAAATCGCAGTGTTCCGGGCTTTTGCCGAAATCGTAGACAAAGCGGAAAATGAAATTGTTGTGATTGATACCGCACCTACCGGACACACCTTGTTACTGCTGGATGCAACGGAAAGCTACCACAAGGAAGTACAACGCACGCATGGCGATTCTCCTGCTTCGGTAAGAAAATTATTACCACGTTTAAGAAACCAGCAAGAAACGGAAGTTGTTATTGTGACCTTGCCCGAAGCAACCCCCGTCTTTGAAGCCGAACGTTTGCAAAAGGATTTACAGCGTGCGGGAATTAATAACAAATGGTGGGTTGTAAACGCTTGTTTATCATTAACCGATACGGAAAATTCTTTTTTGCGGGCAAAGGCACAAAATGAATTGACTTGGATTAAGAAAGTAGAAGAATTGTCAAAGGGAAACGCTGCCCTGATAGCTTGGAAAAATAATTGAGAATATGAGAATTTTAATCCTTTGTACTGGAAATAGTTGCCGTAGCCAAATGGCACACGGCTTATTACAATCATTTGACAGTAAACTGGAAGTCTTTTCAGCAGGAACAAAGCCTGCTGAAAAGGTTAATCCGATGGCAGTAAAGGTTATGACTGAAATAGGTATTGATTTAGCCCAACATACCCCTAAAAGTGTCAATCTATATGTAGGAAAAAAATGGGACTATGTTATTACGGTCTGCGGTGGTGCAAACGAAAGCTGTCCTATGTTTACTGGTGAAGTAAAAAACAGGTTGCATATTGGGTTTGACGACCCATCGGAAGCAACCGGAAGTCCGGAATTTATCGACAATGAATTTCATCGGGTACGGGATGAAATAAAAGCCCGTTTCTATGACTTCTATCTAAATGAATTAAAACCGCAATTAAACTAAATAGTTGTTGTTATGGAAAAGAAACAAGGAATTGGATTTTTTGAAAAATACTTAACCATTTGGGTTGCCTTGTGCATTGTTATCGGAATTGCTGTGGGGCAATGGCTCCCGGTAATCCCGCAAACATTAAGCAAGCTTGAATACGCCAACGTGTCGATACCCGTAGCTATCCTGATATGGTTAATGATTTACCCGATGATGCTAAAAGTGGATTTTCAAAGCGTTAAGAATGTCGGCAAACGTCCGAGAGGAATAATTGTCACCTGTGTTACAAATTGGCTTATAAAACCGTTTACCATGTTCGGGATAGCTTATTTGTTCTTCTATGTCATTTTTAAAACTTTTATACCTGCCGAATTAGCAGAAGAATATTTAGCCGGAGCGGTATTATTGGGGGCTGCACCTTGCACGGCTATGGTATTCGTGTGGAGTTATCTCACTAAAGGGGATGCCGCTTATACGCTGGTACAAGTTGCAGTGAACGATTTAATCATATTGATAGCGTTTGCTCCTATCGTTGCTTTCTTGCTGGGGGTTGGCGGCGTATCTATTCCGTGGGACACTTTAATGTTATCTGTTGGCTTGTTTGTTGTGATACCACTTGCTGCTGGGGTCATTACCCGCATAATGATTATACGCCGTAAAGGGATAGAATACTTCAATAATGTATTTATTAAGAAGTTTGATAATTATACGGTGGGTGGGCTGTTATTGACACTTATCATCCTATTTTCATTTCAGGGAGAAACGATACTGAACAATCCTCTGCATATCGTATTGATTGCAGTTCCGCTCGTGCTGCAAACGGTTCTGATATTCTTCGTTGCCTACGGTTGGGCGAAATGGTGGAAATTACCCCATGATATTGCTGCGCCTGCCGGAATGATTGGAGCAAGTAATTTCTTTGAATTAGCGGTTGCTGTGGCTATTTCTCTATTCGGTTTACAATCCGGGGCTGCATTGGCTACGGTGGTAGGTGTGCTGGTTGAAGTTCCGGTTATGTTGATGTTGGTAAGGATTGCAAATAATACACGGAAATGGTTTCCGATTACAAAATAATTGTAGATAAAAAGGAGAATGTGTCCATTCTGACACATTCTCCTAATGGAATGTTTTTGTTTTACTATCACTTAGTTTACCGTTGACAACAGCAAGTATGTGTATGGCAAGACCTGTGATTTAAGTGATGATGATGTCTACAGTTTCTATGGCTTAAAGTACATCCGACTAGTGACATCAATAAAACTAAAGTAAATGCTATTCCTAGAATTCTCATATTATTGTTGATTTTGAGTTTATTTTATAATTTAAAATCTGAGTTTAACACCCGCATTCATTACAAATCCATCCAAAGGAGCATAAATATCCCGGAAAACAGGATTAGATATACTTCCGGTATATATAGTATCAAAGCGGGTTTGCCGTCTGTCGGTGAAGTTTTCAAAGTTAGCATACAATGAAAACATCTCCCATATTTTTTCAATCATGAAGCCGCACACCACATATTGTTTTCCTTTTTGTCCGTCTCCTAGTTTTTGGGGGCTGAAATAATAAGCCTCTAATCCTATTTTCCATTTATCTTCTACTTCATACATTAGAATACTGTTCAACCTATGTTTCGGAGTTAATATATTCTCTTGTTTCACCCCATTTTCTTTGGTTCGGGTATCGGTGTATGTATAGCCTAAGTATAAGTGGAAATCTTTGTATCCGATTTTTACATTCGTTTCTCCTCCTTTGCTATCTGTATTGCCGGATATGTTGTTAAGTCGATATAGCCCATCTTTTGTAGATTGCAATAATAAAGGATTATCGAGATAAGTGTAGAAGAATAATTGGTTTATGCTGAAAGTTACATTTCCATCGAAGATTGATGTGACATAATTAAAGTCTAAATTCAAACCATAACTTCTTTCGAGCTTGTTATTGTCTTTATCAATTGGCAATACATTCTGATATTGTAGCCTTTCGCTATCCTCTGTAAATATGGTAGGTGATTTATAGCCAAATCCTCCTCCAAGTCGAGATGAAAACTTATCCGTAATTTTGAAATGTGCAGAAACTCGTGGTAGAATTGCTGCGCCATAATCCGGAATATAGTCTGCTCTTAATCCGGTTTCCAGATTCAACCATTTTGTTGCCTCCCAATTGTTTTGTACGAATGCTCCCATGGTTGTCTGGTTGTAGTCTCTTAACTGAAAATCAGTAAGTTTCTTTTCATCAAATTTGTCTGTCCATAAGTTGAGACCAGCCACCCATTCTGTTTTTTGATTCGTGCGTGTGTAAGTCAATTCACTAAAGGTAGATACCTGAGTACCTTCAAAAGTATAAGTGGGTACACCGATATTTCTATTGAAGTATGTTACACTGTTTTTGAAATCAATTCTGTCTTTTTCGCCGAATTTGTGTTCGAATGTCAGTTGTGTGGAATGTCTTTGAGTCTTGTTTTTCTCGAAATAGGAATGTGTGTCATTTCCATTTCCTTTAATATACTCAATATCCCCGCCCAAACGGTCTTCAAACATAGCATTTAGCCCTACACTCATTTGCGTGTTCTCTGAAAAATAGAGAAATAATTTGGGGTTGAAGACATATCTGTCAAACTGCGGAATGGCTGTGAATCCGGTGTTAGAGGGGTCGTAAGCCCAATTTCTGTTGTAGGAAGCAAAAATGGTTGTACCGACCTTTTTGAATCGTTGCCCATAGAAAGCGCTGACGTCCAAACCTTTTCCGGATGTCCCGTTAAGATGCAGACCTAAATCTCTTTTCTCTTCGGGAGTTTTTGAGATAAGATTAATCAAGCCTGCTATTGCTCCACCGCCATATAAAGTTGAAGTTGAGCCTTTGATGATTTCCACTTGTTTTAAGTCAAGAGGTGGCGTTTGCAATAATCCCAGTCCGCTCGCTGCACCAGCAAAAACGGGGAATCCATCTTTTAATATTTGTGTATATCTGCCATCCAATCCTTGTATGCGGATTGATGCATTTCCGGATGTGGCAGAAGTTTGCTGGGTGATAATACCTGTGCTTTCGTTTAGTAACATACGAATGTCGCCCGGTTTCATGCTCCCTTTTTCTCCTAGTTCTTCGCTTGAAATAAATTCAACACGGGTCGGGATGTTTTGAATAGTGCGTGTACCTCTGGTTGAAGAAATGGTAACTTCTTCCAGCATTTCATCATCTTGTTCCAAGAAGATTTCGACCGGAGCTGAAGAAGATAAAGGGAATGTGTATGATTTGGTTTCCGATTCATAGCCTAAGTAGCTGAATGTGATATGTTGCTTTCCGTCAGGTATGTTCGAAATGGTGATTATTCCGTTTTCATCTGAGCTTGCTCCATTGGCGGTTTTATTAAGAACGGCATTCACGCCAACCAGTATCTCTTTAGTATCTCCGTCTTTAACGATTGCTTTAAATATGTTTTGCGCACAAATGCTTTGTGCCAGCAATGTAATTATTGCCAGTGCTATTAATTTAATTTTCATTTTTCTTGTTTTGTCAATTTAGTGCCACACACTTAATCTGTATTATAATAAGTGCACGACGTACTGGTGATGAAACAGCGGTTTCATCATCATGAATTTAATAAATAAATGGTGAGGTCATATTAATTATGACATACAGAAATCTGCTAAATTCATCAACTTAGGCGGCTGCCAAATTGAGGAAGAGAAATGAGGAATCATTTTCTCTTTGTAAAACGAAAGGTTATTATTTAATAGAATTAATTCGGCGGTTGGTGAATGAAACAATTTGGGTATTGGACAACCTGTGCATGTGTTGCAATGTAGAAATGGTGAACAATTGCAGTCTGTACATGAGGAACCATCATTATCAGCACATGGTTCTTCTGTTTGTTCATTAGCACATTGAAACAGACATTTGTCTTCAAGAAAGCATGGAACTGTTGATAATAACAGCACCCATAAAGCTAATATGTAGGACAAATGTTTCATTAATATCTATGCTTTGTTCTGATTTTGAGCTGCAAAATTAGTTATTTATATTTTATAAACAAAACATTCTGCAATTTTTATTATATCTATTAAGAAGTTTGACAATTTTATGGTGAGGTGACCGCTACTGACACTCATTATCTTGTTTTCATTCCAAAGAATAACATCACCAGTGTAATAGTCCAAATAGATAGACTGATTACCATTGGCAAGTTGCTTAAACCGGATTCTTACAGGCTCCTTCAATTTTGCCTCTTGTTTCTTCTTCGCCATACTTATGTTTTTATTTTGTTACCGATGGCAAATATAGATATTTTTTTTGTTACTCAACGCTATTCGAGTAACAAACTGGTAACAAAATAAACGCATTTATTGGAATTAATAGGAAAATCGGAAAAACAAAGGAAAAGATGAATATAAACAGCAAATAACTAAATATCAATATCTTATATTCATTATTTTATCTCATTCTTTCTCTTTTTCCATAGCTGCCATGAGTTGATAATGTTTTGCCACACCACATAACTACCCGGACCGACAGACGATAAAGGATTAAGATACGTAACCGCCATCCAAATAGCTAGTACTGTATTTTTTTGCCCCAATGCCTGTCCTGCACTTATACGGTCATTATATGCACTACCAATTCTTTTACCAAAATAAAATTGTAAACAACAAGTTACTAAACCGGCAAAAGCAATCAACATCTCTACCGTTACATCAGCAGTACTGTTAACCAAAGAGCGAGTAGTCTGCCCCATTACAATGGTCAATGCTACCGCCCATAAATAAAAAGCCGAAGTATGATATTTCAGTAAAAACTTGTGGAGCCGGGGAATATAATAACGGAATAATAAAGCGATAAAAAACGGTGCAAGCAACAATGGAAAAACCTTACTTAAAATCTTAAGAAAAGCAATACCAAAAGTAACATCTGTATGTGGTTCAACCAATGGAAATATCAAAGGAACTGCTATTGCAGCCAAAATATTTGAAAGCAATGTATAAGTAGTCAAACTGGAAGCACTTCCACCTAGTTTTCCCGTAATTACTGCCGCTGCCGTAGCAGTAGGACAAATAAGACAAACCATAGCCGCCTCGAATATCTCCTTATAAGATTCATCCATCGGACAAAATATTAACAACAACGCAATAATACCACAAGAAATGGCTTGAATAGCCAACAACCAGCCATGCCATACTCTAGGAACCAACTCTTTTGGTTCAATTTTACAGAATGTAAGCAACAATTGGGCAAAAATCAAGGAAGGAGTTAAAAAAGAAATCAACCCATTCATAAATGGCTTTGTCGGCTCCAGAAAAGTGAAGTTGGCAAAAACAAAATAACCGATAACTCCTGCAAGCATCGCTAGAGGTAACGTCCAATTCTTCATAAACTTAAACAAATCCATCTTTCAATATTTATTTCAGAATACAAAATAAAAGAATTTAGTCCAAACACTCGTCTATTTTTTCGGGTTTTGTGGCAAGTTTCGAATAAAAAACGCAAAACTTAAAGACAAAAGCCGAGTTTTCACTAAAAATCGCTACATTTGCAACTTAATTGATATGAAAACCGATAGACTTAAAATAATATTCCTGTTGTGTAGCCTGTGGCTGGTCTTTCCCTGTTTCTGCCTGGCGGCAAAGGGAAAGGACTTTGTAGTCGTCATTGATCCCGGTCATGGCGGACATGATCCCGGTGCTATCGGCAGACGTGGAAAAGAAAAAAACATCAATCTGAACGTAGCTTTAAAAGTAGGACAACTGATCCAAAATAACTGTAATGACGTAAAGGTAATATATACCCGGAAAACAGATGTCTTTATCCCTTTGGATCGTCGTGCACAAATAGCCAATAATGCCAAGGCCGATTTATTCATCTCTATACATACTAATTCCATAGCCCGTGGCAGAACTGTACGGGGAGCAGAGACTTATACGTTAGGACTCCACCGTACTGAAGAAAATTTAGAAGTTGCTAAAAAAGAGAACTCGGTTATTTTGATAGAGGATAATTATGAACAACGTTATGCCGGATTCAATCCAAATTCTTCTGAAAGCTATATTATTTTTGAATTTGTACAAGACAAAAATATGGAGAAGAGTGTAAAATTAGCCACTCTTATCCAAAAACAATTCAAGAATACAGCCAAACGAATAGACAAAGGAGTACATCAAGCCGGATTCCTAGTTCTACGTGCCACTTCCATGCCTAGTGTTTTGGTTGAATTAGGCTATATCTCAACACCGGATGAAGAACAATATCTTTTATCCGATGCAGGCACTACGGCGTTATCTAACAGCATTTATAAAGCATTCCTCAATTACAAGCGCGAACATGACGCCCCCATCGGCCGCAGCAGAGTACAAGAACAAGAATTACCGGAACCAGAAAACAAACCGAAAGAATCAAGAATAGAAATACAAACTGCGGAACCGGACACTGCAACGGAACCGGACAAGGTTACCAAAAAGCCTGTACCTGCCACACAAAAAAAGATCACAGGCGACCAAGCCCGAACATCTGCCAAGCCTGTATTTAAAATACAAATATTGGTATCAAACAAAATATTGCCCAAAGGAAGCAAACAACTGAAAGGTGTATCACCTGTTAGCTATTACCGCGAAAAAGGACTTTATAAATATACTTACGGAGAAAATACGGATTATAATAAAATACTACGCATGAAACGTAATATTACTCCTAAATTTAAGGACGCTTTCATTATCGCTTTCAAAAACGGAGAGAAAATGAATGTGAACGAAGCCATCAAAGAATTTAAAAAGAATAGATAATATAAAAGGTATAATTGAAATGACGAAAGAGGTAAAAATAGGATTAATAGGCATCGCTGCATTGGCTATGCTGATCTTTGGTATCAACTACCTGAAAGGAATAAATATGTTCCAATCTGCCAATTACTATTATGTAGAATATACAAATATAAACGGATTAGCCGGATCAAGCCCCGTCTTTGCCAATGGTTATAAAGTAGGTACAGTAAGAAATATCAATTACAACTATGCAAAACCGGGACATGTCACAGTAGAAGTGGAAGTGGACAAGGAAATGCGTATCCCCAAAGGAAGTACAGGAGAACTGGTTACAGAAATGCTGGGAACGGTAAAGATGAACTTACTCCTTAACTTTAATTCTACAGAATACTATCAACCGGGAGATACCCTGCCCGGCAAAACGAATGCGGGGCTCATGGGAGCCGCTGAAGAAAAGCTAGTTCCTCAAATAGAGCAGATGTTACCCAAAATGGATTCTATCCTATATTCATTAAATAAAATATTAGCTGATCCTGCATTGAGTGCAACCTTGCACAACGCAGAAAAACTGACAGCCAATCTGGATGTGACAACACGTCAATTAAACATGTTAATGCAAAAGGATCTTCCGCAACTTACTGGAAAATTAAACACAATTGCTGATAACTTCATTGCTATCAGCGACAATTTGAAAGGTATTGATTATGCTTCAACGTTCAATAAAATAGACTCCACTTTATATAATGTACAAATGCTGACAGAAAAACTCAATCGCAAGGACAACAGTATCGGATTGCTATTCAATGATCCTACTTTCTACCAAAATTTGAGTGCGACGACAGCAAACGCTGCAACCTTATTGGAGGATTTGAAAGCGCATCCTAAACGTTATGTACATTTCTCTTTGTTTGGCAAGAAAGATAAGTAACATATTTGCTAATTTAAAAATATTCTAAATAAGTCTACTCAACCATTTTTCCACTTATTTTCAGTAAATGACTGCAAATAGGGAAGAAATACCATGTAGACTTATTTCATTTAAAATAAATAAAAGCCTATTTTGAC
>OHLI01001219.1_pt1 | contig 10563 bp, 5 predicted proteins | sample 1569051 | NCBI WGS metagenome assembly OHLI01 (sample SAMEA3879561, study PRJEB24766) | human gut metagenome | biome: human-associated habitat; feature: feces | place: USA | collected 1985/1987
GGGATCCTCGCCATCGAGTTCTTCATCCGCGACGGGGAGTTCAATTTCAACGAAATGGCGCCGCGCCCGCACAACAGCGGACACTGGACCATCGAGGGTTCGACGACCAATCAGTTCCGGGAGCTGTGCCGTTACCTGCTCGATATGCCCCTCGAAGAGCCGCAGCTGAAGGCCCCTACCGTGATGAAAAACATCCTGGGACAGGATCTGGAGCGGGCCGAGGCGCTTGCCCGGGAGAATCGCCCCGGTGTGTATGTCCATATTTACGGCAAGACCGTTTCCAAGCCCAAGCGCAAGATGGGACACGTGACTTTCGTCGGTGTGACCGGCGAGGAGTATGCCGCCAAGTGGGCCGACAGATTTGTGAAATAAAGTCAAAAATAAGATAATGAAGAGTTACCGTATTTTCGTTGAGAAATACCCCGAATTCCGGGTCGAGGCCGAGAGCCTGCTCCGCGACCTGAATGCCAACCTGAATCTTTCGCTCGACGGCCTGCGGCTGCTGAACGTGTACGACCTGTTCGGTTTTTCGGACGAATTGCTGGAGAAGAGCCGTTACAGGGTCTTCGGCGAGGTGGTTACCGATGCCGTGACGGATTCGTGCGATCTGGGCGGCAACAGCTTTCTGGCTGTGGAGTGCCTGCCCGGACAGTTCGACCAGCGAGCGGCTTCGGCCGTGGACTGCGTGCGGTTGATCGATCCTTCGGCCGAGGTGAAGATCAAGAGTTCGAAGCTGCTGATCTTCCCTTCGAAACTTCCCAAGGAGACGATGGAGCGTATTCGTCGCTATTATATCAATGCCGTGGAGTCGCGCGAGAAGGATTTGCGGGTCCTGGACGATTTGGAAAGCGCCCCCGTGAAACCGGTGCCGGTATTGGACGGGTTCCGGGAGATGGAAGATGCGGAACTCGATGCCTACTGCAAGAAGAACGGTCTGGCGATGAATGCCGACGACCTGCGCGAAGTGGTCGAATATTTCCGGAGAGAGGGTCGCGATCCGTTCGAAACCGAGCTGCGGATTCTCGATACGTACTGGAGCGACCATTGCCGTCATACGACCTTCACGACCGAGCTGGAGAACATTACGGTCGAGGAGTCGTTCGTGAAAGACGAGATCGAAGGCACGCTGGCGCTTTACCTGAAAATCCGCCGCGAACTGGGGCGCGAGGGCAAGAGCATCTGCCTGATGGACCTGGCGACGATCGGTGCCCGTTACCTGCGCAGCAAGGGACTGCTCGACGACCTGGAGGTGAGCGAGGAGAACAACGCATGCAGCGTTTTCGTCGATGTGGACGTCGATGACCGGACCGAGAAATGGCTCCTGCAATTCAAGAACGAAACCCATAACCACCCGACCGAGATCGAACCTTTCGGCGGAGCTTCGACCTGCCTGGGCGGTGCCATCCGCGATCCGTTGTCGGGTCGCAGCTACGTCTATCAGGCGATGCGTGTGACGGGTGCGGGAAATATCTATCAACCCGTAAGCGAAACGCTGCCCGGCAAATTGCCCCAGCGCGTCATCAGCCTCAAGGCCGCTGCCGGTTATTCGAGCTACGGCAATCAGATCGGACTGGCCACGACCCACGTCCGCGAGGTGTATCATCCCGACTATGTGGCCAAACGCCTGGAGGTCGGTGCCGTGGTCGGTGCCGTGAAAGCCGAAAACGTGCGCCGGGAGTCCCCCGTGCCGGGCGATGTGGTCCTGCTGCTCGGCGGCCGCACGGGCCGCGACGGTGTCGGCGGTGCGACGGGTTCGTCGAAAGAGCATACCGACAAGTCGCTCGAAATGTGCGGCAGTGAGGTGCAGAAGGGCAACGCCCCCGAAGAGCGCAAGCTGGAGCGGTTGTTCCGCCGTCCGGAAGTGACGCGCCTGATCAAGAAGTCGAACGACTTCGGTGCGGGCGGTGTGAGCGTAGCCATCGGCGAGCTGACCGACGGCCTGGATATTTACCTCGATCGCGTGCCGACCAAGTACAGCGGTCTGAATGCGACGGAGCTGGCGATCAGCGAGTCGCAGGAGCGTATGGCCGTTGTGATCGAAGCGAGTGCCGAAGAGGAGTTCAAGCGCTACTGCGCCGAGGAGAATATCGAAGTGACCCATGTGGCGGACGTGACGGACTCGCGCCGTATGCGGATGTACAACAAGGGCAAATTAGTGGTCGATCTTTCGCGCGAGTTCATCGACAGCGCAGGGGCCAAGCACTATGCCCAGGCCGCGATCGGTGCGGTCGAGGAACGCGATCCTTTCCGCCGCGAGGTGAAGGGCGGTACGCTGCGCGAAAAGATGCTTGCGAACCTGGCGGACGACAATGTCCTCTCGCAGAAGGGGCTGATCGAGATGTTCGATTCTACGATCGGCGCTTCGACCGTGCTGCTGCCTTTCGGCGGTCGTACGCAACGTTCGGAAACACAAGTGTCGGTGCAGAAGCTGCCGACGGACGGATATACCGATACGGCCAGCATTATGGCCTTCGGCTACAACCCTTTCCTGGCGTCGTGGAGTCCCTACCACGGTGCGGCCTATGCCGTCGTGGACGCTGCGGCCAAAGTCGTGGCGGCGGGTGCCCGCTACGATAAGATGCGCTATTCCTATCAGGAGTATTTCGAGCGCATGACCAAGTCGCCCCGTACGTGGGGCAAGCCGCTCGGGGCGCTGCTCGGTGCCCTGAAGATGCAGGTCGAGCTGGGACTGCCCTCGATCGGCGGCAAGGACTCGATGAGCGGTACCTTCGAGCAGATCAACGTCCCGCCTATGCTGATGGCCTTCGGTATTACGACTGTCGATGCCGGACGCGTCATCTCGACCGATTTCAAGAAGGCGGGCCATTCGATTTACCTAGTGCGTCATACCCCGCTCGAAAACCATATGCCCGATACCGGGGCGTTGAAGCGGAATTTCGATTTCGTAAGTTCGGCTATCGAGTCCGGCAAGATCGTTTCGGGCTATGCCGTCGGCTTCGGCGGTGTGGCGGAAGCGCTGGCCAAGATGTCTTTCGGCAACGGCATCGGTGCCGATGTCGAGGTGGATGAAGCGACGTTGTTCGACAACTCTTACGGTTCGATCGTGGTGGAGAGCACCGAGCCGCTCGATTTCCCGGCCGCCGAGTTGCTGGGACATACCGAGGCGGAGGAATCGCTCACGATCAACGGCGAAAAAATGCCGCTCGAAGAGCTTTACCGGGCCAATACCGAACGCTTTGCGACGGTTTATCCCGATAAGGGAATCAACCATGCGCCGGTCATGGAGGCGATGCCGGCTCTCCGCAGCTTCACCTATCCGGGCGAGGCGGTCGAGCGTCCGGTGGTTTTCATCCCCGTATTCCCGGGCAGCAACTGCGACTACGACACCGCGAAGGCCTTCCGCCGGGCGGGTGCCGAAGTGCGCAGCGAGGTGTTCTGCAACCTGACGGCGGAGGCTATTTTCGACTCGATCCGCCGGATGAAGGAGGCGATCGCTGCGTGCCATATCTTCGTGCTCTGCGGCGGCTTCTCGGCGGGCGACGAGCCGGACGGCAGCGGTAAATTCATTGCCAATGTGCTGAACAACAAGGATATTTCGGAGGAAATACATCGTCTGCTCGACCGGGGCGGCCTGATTCTGGGCATCTGCAACGGCTTCCAGGCGCTGGTCAAGTCGGGCCTGCTGCCCTACGGACGGCTGGGCCTGGTGACCAAAGAGTCGCCGACGCTCTTCCGCAACGACATCAACCGTCATGTGTCGCAGATTGTTTCGACCCGCGTGGCGACGACCAACTCCCCGTGGCTGTCGAGTTTCTCGGTGGGCGATATCCATTCGATCGCCGTGAGCCACGGCGAGGGCAAGTTCGTCGTGAACGAGCCTCTGGCCCGCGAGCTGTTCGAGAACGGGCAGGTGGCGTTCCAGTATGTCGATGCCGAAGGCCGCGTGACGGCCGAAGCCCCGTACAATCCCAACGGATCGTATTATGCGATCGAGGGTATCGTGAGCCGCGACGGGCAGATACTCGGTAAGATGGGCCATACGGAGCGTTACGGGGAGAACCTCTTTAAGAACATCGCCGGAGAGAAGGTGCAGGACATCTTCACGAATGCGGTGAACTATTTCCGGAAAACAAAATAACAATTATAAAATACCAACCACTATGCAACAAGGCGAAATGCTTTACGAGGGTAAGGCCAAACAGGTTTTCCTGACGGACGATCCGGATATGATCCTGATTCACTACAAGGATGCGGCGACGGCGTTCAACAACATCAAAAAGGCCACGATCGAGAACAAGGGCGTGCTGAACAACCGGATCTCGACCCTGATCTTCGAATATCTCAACAAGCAGGGGATCAAGACTCACTACGTGAAGACCCTGAACGACCGCGACCAGTTGTGCCGCCGTGTGCGGATCATTCCGCTGGAGGTGATCGTCCGCAACGTCATCGCCGGCTCGATGGCCCAGCGTCTGGGTATCGAGGAGGGAACGAAGCCTTCGAACGTGATTTTCGACATCTGTTACAAGAACGACGAGCTGGGCGATCCGCTGATCAACGATCATCATGCGGTGGCGCTGGGTGTCGTAACCTATGACGAGTTGAAACAGATTTATGCCATGACCGCCCGGATCAACGAGGTGCTCAAGGAGCTTTTCGCCAAGATGAATATCAACCTGATCGACTTCAAGATCGAGTTCGGCCGCACGTCGGACGGCGAGATCGTTCTGGCGGACGAGGTGTCGCCCGATACCTGCCGGCTGTGGGATATGGCTACCAACGAGAAGCTCGACAAGGATCGCTTCCGTCGTGACTTGGGTAAGGTGCGCGAGGCTTACGAGGAGATCCTGGCCCGTCTGGAAAAAGTAATCAAATAAGTTCCGATGCACAAAGAGAGCATAATGCAGCCGATCTGCGACCGGGAGCTGCACGAGGAGTGCGGCGTTTTCGGCGTCGTGGGAGTGCCCGACGCAGCTAACCTGACCTACTACGGCCTTCATTCCCTGCAACATCGCGGGCAGGAAGGGTGCGGTATCGTAAGCGTTTCGAAGGAAGGGGCGATGCGGCGTGTTCGGGGCGAAGGACTTGTTACGGAGGTGTTCAACGAAGCCAAGCTGGCAAACCTTGCGGGCGATATGGCCATCGGTCATGTCCGTTATTCGACGGCCGGTGGCGGCGGGACGGAGAATATACAGCCTTTTCTGTTCCATCATAACACGGGTGATTTCGCATTGGCCCACAACGGGAATATCGTCAATGCGGATCTGCTGCGCAACTACCTGGAGAACAAGGGCAGTCTTTTCCAGTCCACTTCGGACAGCGAAGTGTTCGCCCATCTTATCAAAAAGGAGGTACGCAACCACAACCGGCCCCGTATCTATTCGATCATCGAGGCGCTCAATATGCTCGAAGGAGCGTTCGCGTTTCTGGTGATGACAGCCAACCGCATCTATGCCTGCCGCGATAAGTACGGTCTGCGGCCCCTTTCGATCGGCAAGCTGGGGGACGGTTATGTGATCAGCAGCGAGACTTGCGCCTTCGAGGTGGTGGGTGCCGAATTCGTGCGTGACGTAGAGCCCGGCGAGATCGTTACGATCGATCGGCACGGCATCCGCAGCAGCGACTATTCGATGTTCAAGCGCCATATGATGTGTGCGATGGAGTATATCTATTTCGCCCGCCCGGACAGCGACATCGAGGGCCGTAACGTGCACGCCTTCCGCAAGGAGTCGGGACGCTTGCTCTACAAGGAGGCGCCGGCAGACGCGGACATCGTGGTCGGAGTGCCCGATTCGAGTTTGAGCGCTGCCATGGGATACGCCGAAGCGAGCGGTCTTCCCTACGAGATGGGACTTATCAAGAACAAATACATCGGCCGCACCTTCATCCAGCCGTCGCAGTCGATGCGTGAGAAGGGCGTGCGGATGAAACTTTCGTCGGTGAGCGGTATCGTTTCGGGGCAGCGTGTGGTGCTGATTGACGATTCGATCGTGCGCGGTACCACCTCCCGGCGCATTGTGCGTCTGTTGCGTGAGGCGGGGGCCACGGAAGTTCATGTCCGCATCGCCAGCCCTCCGTTCAAGAATCCCTGTTTTTACGGTGTTGATACTTCGACGTACGAGGAGCTGCTGTGCGCCCGCATGTCGGTTCCGGAGGCGTGCGAGTATATCGGAGCCGATTCGCTGGCTTACCTCTCGCCCGATGCCTTGCTGAAGGCGGGCAATCGCTGCGAGTTGTGCATGGCCTGCTTCACGGGCAATTATCCGACGTCGCTTTACGGGACGATCGAGGAGGCGAACAAAAAAGAAAAATGTTAAACAAACCGCTTCGTTTTCGATCTGCGGTGTCAGGGAAGAACCTGTCCTGCATGCGTATTTCGAAAACATCGGGTGGAAATATTCAGGAAACAGCTAAAACCAACTATTGTTATGGCGGAAAGTTATGAAAAGGCCGGTGTGAACCTCGAGGCCGGATACGAAGTGGTGCGCCGCATCAAGAAACACGTGGCTTCGACCTCGCGGTTGGGCGTGATGGGTAACATCGGCGCCTTCGGCGGAATGTTCGATCTCTCGGCGCTTAATGTCAAGGAGCCGGTGCTCGTGAGCGGTACCGACGGCGTGGGAACCAAGCTCAAGCTGGCTTTCGAGATGGATAAGCACGACACGATCGGCATCGACGCCGTGGCTATGTGCGTGAACGACGTGCTGGCGCAGGGGGCCGAGCCGCTCTTCTTCCTGGATTATGTAGCCGTGGGGCACAACGAGCCTGCGAAGATCGAAGCGATCGTGGCGGGTGTGGCCGAAGGCTGCCGTCAGGCCGGCTGTGCACTCATCGGCGGCGAAACGGCCGAGATGCCGGGCATGTATGCCGGCGGCGAGTACGATATTGCGGGCTTCACGTGCGGCGTGGTCGAGAAGTCGCGCCTGATCGACGGTACGAAGGTGCGTGTGGGCGACGTGTTGGTGGGTATCGCGTCGAGCGGTGTCCATTCGAACGGTTTCAGCCTTGTGCGTAAGGTGGTTGCCGATGCAGGACTGGATCTTCGCAAGGCTTATCCCGAATTGGACGGCCGTGTGTTGGGCGAGGTGCTCCTGACGCCGACCAAAATTTACGTGAAACAGGTGCTCGAAGTGATCCGAGCCTGTAACGTGCACGGCATCAGTCATATCACGGGCGGCGGTTTCGACGAGAATATTCCCCGCATCCTGAGCGAGGGCCAGGGTATCGAGATTCACGAGGGGACGTGGGAGATCCTGCCCGTGTTCCGCCTGTTGGAGAAATACGGCAAGATCGCTCACCGCGAGATGTTCAATATCTTCAACATGGGTATCGGTATGGTGATCGCGGTTTCGCAGGATGAGGCTTCCGAAGTGATTGCCATTTTGGAGAAACAGGGCGAGAAAGCTTCGGTGATCGGCCGGGCGACGGATCGTCCGGGCGTGGAAATCCGATAGGGCGATGAAGACGATCGCAGTATTCGCCAGCGGAAACGGCTCCAACTTCGAAGCATTGGCTGCGGCTTGTGCCGATGGGCGCATTGCGGCCCGCATCGCCCTCATGGTCTGCGACAAGCCGGGGGCTTTCGTGAACGAGCGGGCTGCCCGTTACGGTATTCCGACTTTTACGTTCAACCCCAAAGAGTACCCTTCGAAAGCCGACTACGAACGGGAGATCGTCCGCAGGCTTCGGGCCGAAAGGGTCGAGCTGATCTGTCTGGCGGGGTATATGCGCATCCTTTCCGATGTGGTGCTGGAGGCGTACCGCGACCGGATCGTCAATATTCATCCCTCGCTGTTGCCTGCGTTCAAGGGGGCGCATGCCATTGCCGATGCCTTTGCTTACGGCGTCAAGGTCTTCGGCGTGACGATCCACTATGTGAACGGAGAGCTCGACGGGGGCCGGATCATCGCCCAGCGGGCTTTCGAGTATCTGGGGAGCGATCCGGAAGAGCTGGAAGCCCGGGTGCATGCCGTCGAACATCCGCTGTATGTGGAAACGGTGGCAAAGTTGGTTGCGGAGCAATAGGATCGCGGGAACGTCGCGGTTTAGTGCGGATTCGGACCTGGAAACACATCGTCGGATACCGTGAATAACGGCGACCGCGAGTCGAAAACGATAAAACTACGTATATATTAACGCGATCATATCCTTTAGTGTACCTCTTTGGAAATGCAGCGACCCGAGTCCCTTTCGAGAAAGGATTAGGGGAAGGCGGAGTGGTAAATGCGGTCATTGGACCGCGAATAAGCGACTCTCGGATTCGGTGTTGAGATCGTCGGAAATGGTATATTGAAAGATATGATTGCCTATATAAATTAGCAATATGAGAGCATTAATCAGTGTGAGCGATAAGACCGGCGTGGTGGAGTTCGCGCGCGGACTTCGAGAGCTCGGCTGGCAGGTGATCGCCACCGGCGGTACGATGAAACTGTTGGCTTAAAGCGGCGTGGAGGTGATCAACATCAGCGATGTGACGGGGTTCCCGGAGATCTGCGACGGACGTGTCAAGACGCTCCATCCCAAGGTGCACGGCGGCCTGCTGGCTCGCCGCGACGATCCGAACCACCTGAAAGCGTTGCGGGAGAACGGCATCGAGTTCATCGACATGGTGTGCGTGAATCTCTATCCCTTCCGTCAGACGATCGCCCGCGAAGGGGTGACGATGGACGAGGCGATCGAGAATATCGACATCGGCGGACCTTCGATGTTGCGCAGTGCGGCCAAGAACTACAAGGACGTGACCGTAGTGTGCGACCCGGCGGATTATGACACGATCCTTGCGGAGATTAGGGGATACGGCAATACGACTCCCCGATTGCGGTTGCAGCTCTCGGCCAAGGCATATACCCATACCGCCGAGTACGATGCGATGATCGCTACGTACATGCGTGAAAAAGCGGGGCTCGACGAGAAGTTGTTCCTGGAGTTCGATCTGGTTCAGCCGCTCCGCTACGGCGAGAATCCGCACCAGCAGGCCAAGTTCTACCGCAGCGGCGAACGGGTGCCCTATTCGCTGGCCTATGCCCGGCAGCTCAATGGCAAGGAGATGTCCTACAATAACATACAGGATGCCAACGCAGCCCTTGCGATCGTGCGGGAGTTCGATGAGCCGTTCTGCGTGGGACTCAAACATATGAATCCCTGCGGTGCTGCGGTGGGGCGGGATGCGGCGGATGCCTGGACGAAGGCTTACGAGGCCGACAAAGTGTCGATTTTCGGCGGTATCGTCGCCCTGAACCGACCTGTGACCCGTGAGGCGGCCGAATTGATGAAGCCGATTTTTCTGGAGATCATCATGGCCCCTTCGTTTACGCCCGAAGCCCTCGAAGTGCTCTCGACGAAGAAGAATCTGCGTCTGCTCGAAGTTCCGATGGAGAAGAGCGATGCGAAGCAGCGCCAGTTGGTGAGTGTGACGGGAGGATTGCTGGTGCAGGACCTCGACCTCGAAACACGTCCCGTGACGGCGGATATGTGCGTGACGGAGAAGCGGCCGACGGAAAGGCAGCTCGCCGATCTCGATTTCGGCTGGCGTATTGTCAAGCATGTGAAGTCGAACGCTATCGTAGTGGTGAAGGACGGTCGTACGCTGGGTGTCGGAGCGGGTCAGATGAATCGCATCGGCTCGGCGGAACTCGCGCTCAAGCAGGCCCATGCCCAGGGTGTGACCGAAGGGCTGGTACTGGCTTCGGACGGCTTTTTCCCCTTCGACGACTGCGTGAGCCTGGCGGCTGCGAGCGGCGTCGAGGCGATCGTGCAGCCGGGAGGCAGCGTCCGGGACGAGGATTCGATCCGGAAGGCCAATGAATCGGGTATTCCGATGTTGTTTACCGGGATGCGTCATTTCAAACATTAAACTGCGGATTTCGTGTCCGTCGGTCGGATTATTTTTTATGGACGATTTCCGAGCCGCTCTTTGCGGAAAGTGCGGTCGGGAATAAACGATAGGTTATGAAAGTTTTAGTCGTAGGCGGCGGTGGCCGCGAACATGCCGTCGTCGATGCGTTGTCGCGTTCGCCGCAGGTTTCGAAGATATATTGCGCTCCCGGCAATGCGGGTATCGCTCGTCAGGCCGAGTGTGTGCCGGTCAAGGATACCGATGTCGAGGGATTGCTTTCCCTTGCTCGTGAAAAAGAGATCGACCTCACGGTGGTAGGGCCCGAAGCGGCGCTCGTGGCCGGTATCGTCGATCGCTTCCGTGAGGAGGGACTTCGTATTTTCGGCCCGACGAAGGCGGCGGCCCGCATCGAGTCGAGCAAGGAGTTTGCAAAAGATCTGATGGGGCGGTACGGTATTCCGACGGCCGGTTACCGGGCGTTCGACGATTACCGGAAGGCTTCGGAGTACGTTCGTTCGCGCCCTCTGCCCGCCGTCCTGAAATACGATGGTCTGGCTGCGGGAAAGGGTGTCGTTATCGCCCGGACGATGGAGGAGGCCGATGCCGCGTTGCGCGACATGTTGCTGGACGACAAGTTCGGCAAGGGACGTGTGGTCGTGGAGGATTTTCTGACCGGACCCGAATTTTCGTTCATGTGTTTCGTGTCGGGGCGCAAGGTGCTGCCGATGGTGCTGGCGCAGGATCACAAACGGGCGTTCGACGGCGAT